>Ga0137307_100294_pt1 | contig 73557 bp, 74 predicted proteins | sample NAcewD2O_March_2_FD_97180 | JGI IMG/M metagenome (GOLD analysis project Ga0137307, IMG submission 97180) | Mouse cecal microbial communities from Vienna, Austria - N-Acetylglucosamine amended D2O_March | ecosystem: Host-associated > Mammals > Digestive system > Large intestine > Cecum | place...
ATCCGCCTTAATCTTCGGTGCTTCCACGATTACGTTCCTGCTCGCGCTGTCTACGATGTCCGCTTCCATAAGCGCCGCTTCCGCTTCACCCTGCTTGCCGCTCGCTTCGAGAGCCATTGCTTCCTGCAACTTCTTTTCCGCTTCCGCTTCGGCAAGACGTTTTACGCGCTCTTCTTCTTCGCGTCTTTTGCGTTCCTGCTCCATTACGTAGTCGCCCATAACCTGCTTGACCGTTTTCTCTGCTGCAATGAGTGGTGCGAGCATTTCTTTTTCACGGGTGCAGATGTTCTGGTGCGCTTCGTGAGCCGCTTTCTTCATCGGTGCAAAAAATTCGATAATCTGCGCCGATTTCTGTTTGATGAGCCTTCCGAACGCCGCAGCATCTTCATAGTCGCCTTGCGTTGCAATCGTTATCTGCCCCGCCCTCTCTTCGACTGCGGTGACTTCTCTGCTCATCTCCGCTTCCGCAACCGTCTTGCCTTCAACAACTTCGGGCAATACGGCCACAACCTGTTCTTCCTGTTCCATTTGAAACCTCCTACTGATTTTTTTTGATAAAGCGGTACACATCAAGTAACTCGGTAAACACCTTCCAACTTTCTGCATCTGCTATCGGGTGCTGTTCCGCGTGATATGTCCCGTCTTTTCTGGATTGAATGATGAGTTTACGCTCAAACTTTATATCGTGGCTTTCAAACGCCTTTTTGTACGCTTCGAGCTGAACTCTTGTGAGTACCTTCGCAACCGTTGCGGTAGTCTTGAAATCTACCAGCGTCGGCACGTCGTCAATATAGCACGGCAAATCTGCCGTTCCTGCGTAGTTAAGCGTCTTGTGGTATATTCTGCACTCTGTCTTAATGGGTACAGGCTTAACTTTGTCTATCCATTTTTTGAACCCGTCGAAGTAACCACGCAACTCCTTACTGATGTCTTCAATACCAAACAGCAGGTAGTTTTCTACTGCCGCGTGGACTATCGTTCCTCTGTTTGCGGCTTTATTTAACGTATCTGTGTCGATTCCGCCGTAATGCGCCGCCGACAACGGTTTCATTATTTCAGACACACTCGGTACGACAAACCCGTTTACCGTATACGTGTGTGTGTTCTCGCAAAACTGCAATTCTTTAAGTTCGGGTAGATTTATCATTCTTTGCTCCTTTTGTCATTATTCCGACATTCAACTTTTCCGCTGATGCCATAGCCGCATTGAGTTCGCTTTCTGACTTGATCCCGAAAACTTCTTCGAGATATTTCATAATGCTTTCCTTTGTCATAAGCCTTCTATCGCCGCCTTCGTTTTTGTACACAGCAATTTCAGCCCGCTTACCGACTCGACAAGCCTATCGAGATATTTCAGGATTTCGTCAATCGAATGTACGTTCTGCGTAGAAATGCCTTCCGTTGCCGCAATGTTTATCAACTGCCTTTTAACTTCAGATAATTTCCCGTCTTCAAGATTGTTCAGCAATCGCAGAACCACCGTTTCAAGGCTGGGAATTTCCGTCGCAAGCGTCAGACAATCTCCTATCGGGCAATCGTGCTTACAATACATCGTTTTTAATTGCGGTGCATTATACAAGTCTGCCATCAAGTTAACTTTATCGACGGGAACAACTTTCGTATTTCCCAACTCATAATCCGCAAGCGATGAAGAACTTACGCCGAGCAGGTCTGCGGCGCTTTCGCGGCTACGTAGTCTCTCGTCGTATAAAGCGGCTTCTTTTCTACACTTGAAGTAGATATTTTCGTTAGTTTTCGTAGAGTCGTTTCCCATTGTAAATTTACCCCGTTTGCGATATAATGTAATTGTTAAAATCGAAGGCGGTTAAAAATTACAGAACTGTAATTCAGAGTTAAAAAAAATATCGTTGAACTCACTAAACGTAAGGTTTAGCGTCCGCGATACTCTAACCATCTCTGCCGGCGTGAAGTAAACTTCGCCTCTTTCTTTCTTCGCATAGGTGTCAATAGACTTCTCTATCAATGATGCCATATCGGTTTGCGTTTTGCCGTTCTTAACTCTTACCGATTTTAACAAATTCGTATTCATAGCGTACTCCGATGAATTTATGTTTGTACTCATATTCTAACTTACAGAACTGCAATTATCAAACGGATTTACGGTGTAAAATTATAATTTTTAAGAAAAAAATCAATATGACTGTAATTTGCTATCTTATTTGGTCAAAAAATATTAAAATGGTAACTATGGAGGTCAAACAATGGATAACTTCTCAAACAGACTTTTGGCAGCAATCGAATATCGCGGTGTTTCCCAGAAGTGGCTCGCAGACAACGCGAATACTACCGAAGCCACCATTTCCCGATATGTAAACAATAAGGCTTCCCCTTCAATACTGATTGTCCTGCGAGACGTTGCGTCTGCTCTCAAAGTGTCGTCCGATTACCTTATCGGATTGACAAACTTACCGCAGAGCAAAGACGACATAGGCATCGAAGAAAAAACAATTATAGATGTCTGGAGCAGGGTTTCTGCCGACGATAAAAAAGTATTCTTTGCTTTACTTGACAAGTATCTTACGCAGAAAGAAAAAGACGCATTGAGCGACGGAGAATAACTATGAACAGACTATATACGGGCAACGAACATTTTACTTATGACGATATGCCAGTCAATCGTCTTCTTTCCGATTTTCTTATGTGGGTATCGTCTGATCTTACGAACAGCGTAACGCGCAGCATACTTGCTGAATATATCGTTTCAAGCGCTCTCGGTCTTGACGTAACTTTACGCCAGTCGAATGAACCTTACCGCATACCGTATAACGACAACGTAATCGAAGTCAAATCGTCCGCGTACATTCAGTCATTGCAAAGCGACGTTCTTTCGTCTCCCATTTTCGGTATCGCGCCCACCTATGCCTTTGACGAAAACGAAATCGTGAAGCGCGAACGCAAATCGCAAATATACGTCTTCTGCCTGCTCGATTGCCTTAACCGTGAAATGATTGAACCCCTGCATCTTGAACAATGGAAATTCTATATTCTTCCCACTTCCGTACTGAATGAGCAATGCGGCGAACAGAAAACCCTCACGCTCAACGCCTTGAAAGCACTCAACCCGACAGAAGCGACATACGAAACGCTGAAAAGCGTGATAGATAATTATGCAGAAAGAATCTAAACTTAACAAGAAGGCTGCCCTTTATGTCCGCGTATCTACCAATATGCAAATTGACAAGGACAGCCTTCCTTTACAAAAAAGCGACCTTGCCAACTATGCGAAATATGCGCTCGATATTTCCGAATACGAAATCTTTGAAGACGCAGGCTATTCCGCAAAAAATACAGACAGACCGCGCTATCAACAGATGATGGCGAGATTGCGAACCGGCGAATTTTCTCATCTCATAGTGTGGAAGATTGACCGCATTTCCCGTAATCTGCTTGACTTCGCCGCTATGTATGAAGAATTAAAACGTCTCGGTGTAGTGTTCGTCAGCAAGAACGAGCAATTTGACACGTCAACCGCGATAGGCGAGGCGATGCTCAAAATCATTCTGATTTTTGCGGAACTCGAACGTAAAATGACTTCGGAGCGTGTTACCGCTGTAATGGTATCACGCGCAAATAACGGTCAATGGAACGGCGGGCGCATACCCTTCGGCTACGCCTACGACAAAGTTACTAAAATCTTTTCAATCAACGAAAAAGAAGCCGCAACTGTTCGTGCCATCTATGACAAGTATGAAGAAACTCATTCCCTTCTGCAGACGTGCAAGTTTCTAAACGAAAACGGGCTTTCGACTCGCAGCGGAATAGCGTGGAATCCAACGACGGCAAGAACAATGCTCTCCAATCCGTTCTACATAGGAAACTATCTATACAATAAGCACGATTTAAGCAAAACAAACTATCGTCTAAAAACTAACCGCCGCCCCGAATCGGAGTGGATTCTGGTTGAAGACCATCACGTTCCTATCGTTGACCGCGAACGCTGGGAATCTGTAAACGACCAACTAAAAGCAAATCGCCGTAGCAACAAGGACGGCCCACGCACATACACGAGAGTGAACATTCATATCTTCGCAGGTATTCTTTTCTGTGGTAAGTGTGGCTCGCAGATGTGTGCCACGATTGACAGGGAGCGCGATAACGGCTATCGTCCGTCTATTTACCTATGCTCACGCCACCGCCGCTTTAATGATTGCCCCAACAAATACATTTCTGACATCGCGGTAGGACCGTTCATACTAAACTACGTGGCAAACATCATAAAAGCGCAAAACAATTTCGGCGCAACAACAAGCCTTGAAACTTTCGAGAAAAAACTTCTTCGTGGCGATGTGTTCTCTGGCGTGAAAGGCATAGACAAAGCTGGCCTGCAGGAAATGTATGATATGCTCCGCGCCGGCAAATTCGGCACAGATATATACGAACCGAAAAACGTAACTATTGACGACACCGACATAAACGAGCGTGATCTATTGCTTACAGAGAAACGAAAAAAAGAACGTGCGCTTGCACGTCTCAAAACTTTGTATCTGTACAGCGAAAGCGATATGCCCGAAACAGAATATTTTATCGAACGCAAAACCATTACTGACGAACTTGAACAAATAGACGCTCGGCTTGAAGAGATAGAAAAAAACGCTTCCGCTTCGTTCTCGATCTCCGATGAGGACTTTATAGCAAAAGCGTCTTACTTCATAATGAGCCAACAACTACTTACAAAACGGTATGTGAACTTCAATACAATGATACGAAAAATCGACACGAAAATCATCAAGGATTTCGTCAATTCGGTCATAAAAAAGATTGTAATTCTGGATGGCAAAATTCTTTCGATACGTTTCAAAAACGGCATAGAACACAATTTTTTGTATAAATAGTCGTTTTATCAAAACACTACATACTGCGTAAAAAGACCGCAAGATTAGTCTTTATCTACTATATCTTGCGGTTTATCTTTATCATCATCGCTCCTGCCTACAATAAACATCGCGTCCCCACTCGATAAAAAATCTTTCGAGGTCGTCATCGTCGTGACCGTACAGTCCGACGTTTTTGTTGTCGGGATCGCCCTTGCCTTCGCCGGACGCGCATGTAAATTCTCCGCCGTCGCTGTATATTCCGGCTTTAAGACCGAGCGCGTGTATTTTATCCGCAAGGTCTTTCATTCCCGACGGAAAACGGTCGGGATGAACGTTTATAAGTCCCGTGTCTTCGTCGCGCCCTTTTTGCCAACCGTCGTCAACGTTGACATATGTATAACCGAGATCGGCAAGCCCGAGATCGACGAGCCGTCGCGCCTGAGAAAGAATGCGTTCCTCGGTTATGTCGTTACTGTAGGCATTCCAAGACGCCCAGCCCATAAGCGGCGTCTTGCGCGGCTGCTCTGCCGTAACGTTTGTCGTTTGAGCTTTTTCGGCTGTAGGTAGTTTCATAAAAATCATTCCCAATAGCGCAGTGCAGATCAGCGATAGCGCAGTTAAAATTATAACGAATTTTTGTCTTAACCTTATAAACGTTTTCATCATTTCACCTCCACGGCATACGCCGCATTTTCGGTAATCACAAACACCCATGCGCCGGTTGTCGGAACGTCCACAACGATCTCCGCCGCGACTGCTCCGTTGCCGTCCGCCGCAGTCTGCGCCATTGCGAGCGCTCCGCCGACCAGCCAAGAGTATATATCGTCTTTGTTTTTCAAAACGAGGATAAACACTTCGCCGCGCGCTTCGGCAGTCGTTTCCACGGTTATTTTGCCGTCGCCTTTGCTGACGCTTACTTTGTCGCCGTTTGCGGTAGTTTCAAAAGCGTAATATACCGCGGAATTTTGCGAGGAGCTTAACGTCTGCCCGTTACCGAGCGCCTTGACCGTTATGCGCTGTCCGATCTCAAGCACGATCCCGTCGGTATACGGACGGAATCGTCCGCCGTCTATCGAATATACCATCGCCGCGTTTTCCGCTTGCGTAACGGTAACCGCGCCGCCGTCCGAAACGGTTATGATCGGCTTGCTCATGCGAGAACTTTCCACGCTCGCAAAGCCGTCGGCGGCGTAGTCGGTAATAAGCTCCGATATCTCCGCCATTCTTGCCGAATACCCGTCGCTGTCGGGCAAAAGCGCTTGCATTCCCGTAACGGTAACGTTTGCGCCCTGCGAATAGAATTCAAACAGTTCTTTCGCGTCTATCCCGTTATAGACCAGCCTTAACGCTCCGTCTATAAACAACGCCGCGCGTGTTTCGTCGACCGCAAGCTCGAACTCTGCGTCAAGATCGCCGCGATCGAAAATATCGTTGTCGTTGCCCGTTCCGACGAATGAGTCGCCCATGCCGCACGCAACCGTAATTTTGCCGTTTTGCTGCACGAGCAAACCCATGTCGTTATTGCCGAAACGGAACGCCGTTTTCGCATTGGCTGCCGCGGCATTCATCGAGATCGCACCGCTTAAAATAAATCCGCGGTCAAGCGGCGTGCCGTCGTAATACACTTGCGTTGTCCACGGCGTATCGCCGACCGCACGTTCCATATCCGCCAAACCGTCGTACGTAACGGTAAAATCGTCAAACAGCGTTCTGTATTTGCAAGGGTCGCTGAATGCGTACAGACCGACGTAAACGTTATCGGACGGCAACATGTCGGTAGACGCTACGCCTGCGGCGCCGCCCGAACACGTAATGTTTTTGTCGAACAACTCGCGAACGTCCGTCCGCACGATCCGTTTACCGTTAAGGAACAGATCGGCAAGTTCGCCGTTGAGCACAAGCTTTAATTCCGCCTCGAACATTTCCGCGGTATTGCTGTTGACCCAGCCGCCGTGAGCGTTATAAGAACCGAAAGTGCCCGGACAAGCCGTATTGGATATGGGAACGCGTCCGGGGAATCCGTTAAAATCTCTGTCGCCGTTGGACCACGACAACCATATATTATTACCTTGAGCGATACCTATGTTGTAATGTTTATCGGTGGCGGCGTCCACGATATAAAACCCGTGGAATTGCCAAAGTCCGCCGTATGAATATATCTTTGTCTTTAACGTAAGAGTGCCGCCGCTCAGATCGTACGCGCGCGATCTGTCGTACAAATATCCGCTCGAAGCTCCGTTGCCAATGACCGCCGATACCGATCCGTCGGCGTTACGTCTTATTGCGGAATTGACGCCGAAAAACTCGCTGTCGGTAAGCGCGTCGGACATAAACGCCTGTGCCGAGTCTTCCACCGCAAACTTGCGAAATTCGAAATTGTTTGTAAACGCATTGGCGCAGGCTACGATAAGCTCGACCGCAGACGGCTTCGCGTTGTTCGATCCGACGTACAAATACTTTAGATCCGACGGCTGTTTAACGAAATAGTACGTTTTGCCGCCGTCGAACGCTATCGCAAAATCCGTTTCGTCGTTTTCTCCCGACAGCGCCGTGAACATCGGCAAATAATTAGATACTACGGACTCGTCTATACCGATTATTCCGTCGGACAAAAACCGACACGTATAACCTCCGACTTTAACGCCTAAATACAGATCCGCGTCGGACATGCCTTTGACGCCGTTCGAAACGGGCGTTCCGTCGCTCGACGCGCCGTGCGCACGTTTTCCGTCGCCTTCGCCGAACGTTGCCAACGAAAATTTAATTACCTGCCCGTCCTTTGCCGGATCGGTAAAGCTTATACCGACATTACCGCCGTTTGTATTGTAATAAGAACAGCGCAGCGTGGAAAAGTCGTCTCCGTCTATCTGCATTTCGGGCGCGGACGATCTTACGCTGCCCGTAAGCGTCAGTTTGTAAGCCGCGGACGGATCGGTAATTTCGACGCGCGTCGAAAAATACCCGAGCTTTGACGCAACAAGCGCAAGCGGCTTTTCGGTCGTCGGATAACCAAACGTAAACGCGCCGTTCTCGGCAACCGTCGTGTATGTATTGACGTCGGTCGTAAGAGTGACCGTAGCCCCGGGTTCGGTCGTTCCTTTAATATCCGCCGTCGTCGGCTTTTCCACCGTCTCGGTGAATGTGACCGCTTCGCTGTACGCGCTATCAGAAAATTTTACGCCGTCGCCCACTGCTTTTACACGTATGCTCTGCTCGTTTGTCAGGCTTACGTGCGTAACGTCCGTCGGAGTTTCCGCACCGTCGTTTATCTTGTAGGCATACCCCGACGCATTCGCTACAGCGTTCCAGCTCGCTGTCCCGTTTGCGTCTACGACGACGGACGGCACCGCAAGCGCGATCAAAATATCGTCCGGCTCGGACGGATCGGTATTTTTATCGCCGCATCCCGTCACGGTCAACGCAATCGCCGCAGTAAAACAGCATAAAAGCATCGTCCATATATATTTGAACTTTTTGATTCCGATCATATTTTCCTCCGATCAAAATACGACTGCCGACGCAACTAACAGTACGCAAGATCGATACCGCATACATCGACATTTTCAAGTTCAATATATACTTTTAACTCGCACATTACCAATGAATTTTTACACCAAAACATAGAATTTTTTGTTGTTTGCAAAATTCCGTTTACAAACAACACGCATAAAAAAATTCCACCGTTGCCGGTGGAATCAGGCTTAAGACCTTGTATGCAAGGTCTTTGTATCGGTCGAATATTTTTCCTGTAAAGTCGATCGGGCAGATGTAATATCTTTAGAACTTTACATTTACATCTTATACAAGAGATCGAGCGCAGTCGCTACGGCTATCGCGCCGTCGGCGGCGGCGGTGGTAAGCTGTCGCACGGTTTTCTGCCTGCAATCCCCTACGGCATACACGCCTCGGATATTGGTACGGCACTTCTCGTCTGTCAAAATATAACCGCCGTCGTCGAGTTTTACGGGCGCAAAAATATAGTTATCGGGCTGCTGTCCGATCGCGACGAACAATCCGTCGACTTCGAGCGTTCTCCGCTCGCCTTTCACGTCGAGCGCGATCGCCTTAAGCTCGTCCGTGCCGATAAGCTCTTTCACTTGCGCGTCGGTTATTATCCGCACGTTATCGAGCTGTTTCGCACGCTCCACTATAACGTTTTCGGCGCGGAACGTATCGCGGCGGTGAACCAAATACACATCGCGCGCCACGTCGGCAAGATACATCGCGTCGGAGAACGCGGCATTGCCGCCGCCTATGACCGCAACGGTCTTATCCTTGAAAAACGCACCGTCGCAAAGCGCGCAATAACTGACGCCGGACCCTATGAGCGCGTCTTCGCCGTCCACGCCCAAATGCCTGTGCTTGCAACCTGCGGCTATGATCACCGCTTTGGCGTCGTAACTGCCGCCGTCGGTCACCACCGTAGTATAGCCGTCGTGCGGCTCTATTTTAAGCACTGTTTCGTAAGCGAACTGCGCGCCCGAGCGCTCGGCTTGATCGAACAGATCGGACGCAAACTGCGCGCCCGAAATTTTGGGTATGCCCGGGTAGTTCTCCACCGCCGGCGACTCCACTATCTGTCCGCCGAACGAATCGCGCTCTATAACAAGCGCTGTCTTATTGGCTCTTGTAGCATAAACGGCGGAACTCAAGCCCGCCGTTCCGCCGCCGATTATTACGAAATCAAGCATTGGTGTTTCCTTTTTATCCGTTATGATATAATGTTGCGTTTACTTATTGGTTTCGAGGAACTTCTTTATAGCCGCGACTCCGGCGTACTTTTCGGTCTGCGCGCCGTTGGTTACTACAAGCGTAGGCGCTTGCTTTACGCCGTACTTCTTGGCGCTGTCGGGGTCCTCTACGGCATTGACGATATTCATATCGATACCGGCTTTTTCGAGCATGGGTATGGCGACTTTGCAATTGGGGCAAGTGGGGGTGGTGAACAGCTCGTAAGTCACTTCGCCCGTGACTGCGGCATGCTCTTCCTCCTGCTTGCAATTGCATTTGTGACCCGTATGCGGAGTGTCGTACTTCATGGTGTTGTACGTTCTGCGATCCTTAAACTCCTGCGCCTTGCCGTCGTTCCAATTCTGAACGGGACGGTAGTAACCGGTGATACGGCTGTTGACCTCGGTCTTTTCGCCGCAGTGCGGACAGGTATATACTTCGCCTTGGATGTAGCCGTGATTGCGGCAAACCGAATACGTGGGCGAAAGAGTGAAGTACGGAAGTTTATAGTTTTCGGCAACCGTGCGCACAAGCTTAGCCGCGGCTTTCCAATCGGGCAGCTTCTCGCCCAAGAACGTGTGGAATACAGTTCCCGAAGTGTAAAGCGTTTGCAACTCGTCCTGAATGTCGAGCGCGCTGAACACGTCTTCCGTATAACCGACGGGAAGGTGCGAGCTGTTTGTGTAGTACGGCGTGCCGTTCTCGTTAGCCGTGATTATGTCGGGATAGCGCTCTTTATCGTGCTTGGCAAGCCTGTACGTAGTGGACTCGGCAGGCGTCGCCTCGAGGTTGTAAAGATCGCCGTACTGTTCTTGATAAATGACCAAGCGCTCGCGCATGTGGTTCAAAACGTTCTGCGCAAATTTCTGCACGCGTTCGTCGGTGAGGTCCGCTCTCAACCATTTAGCGTTAAGTCCGGCTTCGTTCATGCCGACAAGCCCGATCGTAGAGAAATGATTGTTGAACGTGCCGAGGTAACGTCTGGTATACGGATACAATCCTTCGTCCATGAGTTTTGTTATAATGTCGCGCTTGATCTTGAGCGACCGCGCCGAAATATCCATGAGCTTATCGAGCCGAGCATAGAAGTCCGCCTCGTCCGCGGCAAGATACGCTATACGCGGCATATTAAGCGTCACAACGCCTACCGAACCCGTACTCTCGCCGCTGCCGAAGAATCCGCCCGACTTTTTGCGCAGCTCGCGCAGATCCAACCGAAGTCTGCAGCACATGCTGCGGATATCCGACGGTTCCATATCCGAATTGATGTAGTTGGAGAAATACGGAGTGCCGTACTTAGCCGCCATTTCGAACAAAAGTTTATTGTTCTCGGATTCCGACCAATCGAAGTCGCGCGTTATCGAATACGTGGGAATGGGATACTGGAAACCGCGTCCGTTGGCGTCGCCCTCGATCATTATCTCGATAAACGCCTTATTCACCATATCCATTTCCTTCTTGCAGTCTTTATACTTGAAGTCCATGGGCTTGCCGCCGACTATGGCTTGCTGTTCCGCAAGATCGGGCGGTACCGTCCAATCGAGCGTTATATTGCTGAACGGAGCTTGAGTTCCCCAACGCGACGGGGTATTTACGCCGTAAATAAAGCTCTCGATACATTTTTTGACCTCGCCGTACTTAAGCTTATCCACCTTGACGAACGGCGCAAGGTATGTATCGAACGACGAAAACGCCTGCGCGCCCGCCCATTCGTTTTGCATGATGCCGAGAAAGTTCACCATCTGATTGCACAGCGTTGCCAAGTGGCTTGCCGGCGAAGAACTGATCTTGCCGGGGATTCCGCCCAATCCCTCTTGTATAAGCTGACGGAGCGACCAGCCGGCGCAGTAGCCGGTAAGCATGGACATATCATGAATATGAATATCCGCACTGCGATGCGCGTTGGCTATCTCCTCGTCGTATATCTCGCTTAGCCAATAGTTGGCGGTGATAGCGCCCGAATTTGACAGAATGAGTCCGCCTACCGAATACGTTACGGTAGAATTCTCCTTTACGCGCCAATCGGACGCTTTTACATAGCTATCCACAAGCTCTTTATAATCGAGTATCGTGGACTTCATATTGCGTATCTTTTCGCGTTGCTTGCGATAAAGAATATACGCTTTGGCAACGTCGGCATAACCTGCCTGTATGAGCACCTGCTCGACGCTGTCCTGAATGTCTTCAACCGCGACAAGTCCGTCCTTGACTTTTCCCGAAAAATCGGAAGTAACGCGCAGCGCAATCAAATCGATAATATCGTTGTTGTATTGCTTGTTTACCGCATCGAACGCTTTGCGTATAGCCTGACTGATTTTGGAAATATCAAAATCGGTTTTCTTGCCGTCTCTTTTAATGACCTGATACATGTTGTTGACCTCCAAGACAACTTTGGTTCTTTACTTTATCCCCTCGCCGTGCGGAACGTACCGTCCGCGCCGCCGAAAAGCGATAGCTTGCTCATTATATCACTGCAAAAGACGCGTGTCAAGCCCTTTAACACTATATATTGTGTTTTTTTAAAAAATTTTTCCACAATAACCACAATATTTTGAAAAACAGTTATGTTTTTTATAAACAACCGCCTAAACCGTCGGTTCAAAATTTCACGTTGACAACATCAATAATAACCGCCTTTATAGGAAAACGGACGAAACCGCGACTTGTCGTATATCGCGGCGGTATCGGCAAGGTGCGCGTAGAGTTTGCCGTAAAGCCGAAGCGCCGTGCCGTCGAACGGTTTACGGTAAATATACGTCGCGTCGACGCTATTCTTTTCGGTTTCGGTCATTGCGGAGCTGCCCACGCAAAAGAACACGTTAAAGCCGTGCGCCTTAAAAATATCGTTACGCGCGCTGTCGGCGTTGTGCTGCCCTGCCGGATAACACAGAATACGCGTTTCGCCGACTATCGGTTTTATATATTTGTCCCACGCGTTGCAGTCCTTTTCTATTTCGCGCGCCGACATGGAGTGGAAATACTTATGGTAATAGGTATGCGACGCGAAAGTATAGCCGAGGTCTTTGAGCGCGGAAACAAGCTTTTTACATTCACGCGTTTCGCTCTCCGCATATTCTTCGGACACATTGCAATCGGGCGTTATCCTATAGCCGAATATGCCGTTGTAGCCGTTGACGCACAGCGTGGCGCGCGCGCCGAACGGCGAAAAGTCGGGATGGGTCTGTATAAAGCTCTCGAGAATGGTTATGTTTTCGCGTTCGCGCGTCAACTGCGGTTCGGCGCTCTCCGTAAAGTCGTAAACTACGCCGTCGACGAGTTTTATTTTGTCTATACAGCCGCGGTCGGTCGTGTCGTACGTCATATCGTCGAACGACATGACAAGCGGTTTTTTACCGCGCGGCATGATCGGCTTTTTACCCGACAGAACGCCGTCTATGCTAACAAGCACATAGTCGTTTTTATAGAGTTCGCCGAGCAGCGCTTTAAATTCCTTTGCGGTAAGATGGTCTTTATCGAAACAATTGCGCAGTTTGTTGTTAGGCGCGAACGCTTTTTCGGTGTCGTAAATAAGTTCGTGCGTAAAAATATGCTCGATCGCGCCGTCGTACTCGATATGCCCGTCCGACTTATCGCCGTCGGCATGCGCGAACCTTGTTACCGCACCGAACGCCGCAATAATTATCACCGCGACGCACGCCGCTATATAAAGTACTGTGACTAAAGTTTTTACTTTCCGTTCCATACTTTATATATTGCGTAATTAGCCCGAAATTTTTACCTATTATAATAAGAAAAGCCCCCCTGCCTCGGCATGAGTTTTTATATTATCGCGCATGCGGTCTTCGATCTCGCTTTACGGATCGTGGTTTTGCATTTTGCGCAAATGCAAAACGGTCGATTGATATCGACCGTTTTGCTATATGATAAGGGGGAAAATGATGAGCGAATTTATGGGGCGCAATCGCTTAGCACAACAGCATCACATTGATTGCACGCTTAGTATACAATATGCTTAACGGATATGTCAAGCGTTTTTACGGCGCTTTTAATAATTTTTCAAATTATTTTTCGATCGCGTTACACTGTCATTATATGCGCCTAAAATCTAAATAGAACCGTTTTTTATATTTTTTTACAAAAATCTTCCGATAAACGAAAATGCCCGTCGTACCGACAGGCATCCTCGTCACACCCGAGCCGTAAAGCTCGAAGGATCAAGCAAATAAATAAGTAAATAATCGACTCTTTCCCATTACAGCGACGCCGGAAGGAAGAGGTACAGCAAGAACAACACCGTTATAATTCCGAGCACTACGGATACGTTCCACTTCGGTTTGGCAACGGCGGTATTGCCCTTTTTGTTTGCGACCGCGTACTTGATGATATCCACAACATAGCAGATGATGTTGATGATGACGTACGAAATCATACCGATACCGATGCCGTCGGTTATGGAGTATGCAAGCGGCATCATGATTATCGTAAGGAATGCCGGCACTGCGACTCTGAGGTCGGAGAAGTCTATGTTCTTTACATTGCTCATCATGAGAACGCCGACATAGATAAGCGCGCCGGCGGCGGCTGCCGACGGAATGAACGCGAATATGGGCAGAAGGAATATGGAAAGCAAGAACAACAGCGACGTGATGAGCGCGGTCATACCCGTTTTTCCGCCCGCGGCAACGCCCGTACCCGATTCGACAAAGGTCGTAACGGTGGATGTTCCGAGCATAGCGCCGGAACAGGTCGCAATGGCGTCGGACAACATTATTCTGTTGAAGCGAAGCGGTTTGCCGTTCTCGTCGAGAAGGTTTGCCTTTGCGCAACAACCGATAACGGTACCCATGGTATCGAACATATCTATCATGCAGAACGAAAGGATAATGACGATTACGGTGAGCGCGCTGCCGGCAGGGAAGCTTATGTCATGGAACGCGGCGAAGAACGAACCGCCTTTATCCGTATCGAACGAGAAGAAGTTGGAGAAGTTCTCCCAGAACTTCCAAGTAACGCCGTCGGTCTTGCCGGCGATCGTGTTGAAGTTTACGACAACGCCGTTGCCGAAGCACATGCCTGCCAACGTGGCGATGAGTATACCGAGAATGACCGAACCCTTTACTTTAAAGTGCGAAAGGATAGCGATCGCAAACAGCGAAATGAACGCTACGATAGCGGTCTTGGCGGCGAACCCGACGCCTGCGCCTACGTTGATCACCTGTTCGCCCCAATTGGTGAAGTTTACAAGATCGACCTGAGTGTAATCGTTGTGAACGATAATACCCGAGTTCTGGAATCCGATGTACGCGATAAACAAACCGATACCTACGGGTATAGCTACGCGTATACCTGCCGGAATGGATTCGAATATCTTTTCGCGTATGCCTATAAGCCTGCCCGTTTCCTTATCTCTGCCGCACGGAACGACGGTAAGCACAAGGAACAATACGCCGCTTATAAGTACCATGAGCATTGCGGTACCGAAAGAGAATCCTATGCCGTACGCATATCCGCCGACTATACCGCCGAGCGCCGAGTTGAGTCCCATACCCGGGGCTTGCGCAAGCGGCATTTTTGCGAACAACGCCATGAGCAAAGTGCCTATGAGCGCGCCGAGCGCCGTGGCGATAAACACCGACGACCACAAAGGCGCCGACGGATTGAACCCGGCGATCTGATTGGGGTTGACCGTAAGTATGTACGCCATGGCGAGGAAAGTCGTAAGCCCGGCGAATATCTCGGTCAAGAACGACGACTTAGCCTTGCTTATGCCGAAAAACTTATCGAGTTTTCCCGCAAAGCCTTTGTACGGCTTGGTTGCGACTGCCGTGCCGTCGGCGGCGGCAGGCGTTTCGGGCTGCTCGTCCGCTTGGGCTTGGACGTCGGGTTGTACTTCGGGCTGCTCGTCCGTAAGTACGTTCTTGTCTTCTGTTTCCATAGACACTCCTTATGTTTTTTATTTCGTAGAGCATTCCGCTTTATTGAAAGGAACGCGACGACGACAATTAAAATGCAAAACCGATGCCGCACGAACGACATCGATCTTATACATGATTCCCTTTTATTTCTTTTCGTATATCTCTCTTTTGAGTATGCCTACATACGGCAGATTGCGATACTGCTGCGCATAATCCAAACCGTAACCTACGATAAACTCGTCCTCTATCTCGAAACAGTTATAGTCCGCCTTAATATCCACTTTGCGCCGCGCCGGTTTATCGAACAGCGCTACAACCGTAAACGATTTCGCGCCGCGACCGGAAATGAGATCGCGCATTCTCTGCAATGTATAACCCGAGTCTACGATATCTTCCACAAGTACAACATCCCTATCCTTTACGGGCGCGGCAAGGTCCATTACGATCTTGGGCATGCCCGAACTTTCGGAATTGGAGCCGTACGACGATACCGTCATAAAGTCTATCTGCACGGGAGTTTGCATTTCTCTTACAAGATCGCAGAAAAACATTACACTGCCTTTGAGTACGCTTATAAACAGCGGCGGATTTTCGCAAGAACCGTACTTGCCGTCAAGCCACTTCGCGGCAGCCGTAACTTTTTCTTTTATCTGCTCTTTTGTAAGAACTATGCTTTCGAGATCTTTATTCATCGGTAACTCCGCATATATAAAAGATATTACATATTATATCACCGTTTGTCGAATTTTGCAATTATTTGACATACGATTATCAAAATTATTTGACAATGCGGAATTATAGATCCCTCGGGAGGCAAAAAACGCTCAGAATGACATTTTGTTGTAGGGTTTTGTCCTTTCGACCGATAGATCCCTCGGCTACGCTCGGGATGACATGGTTGTGCTTGTCCTTTCGACCGAAGTGAGCGTTAGCGAACGGAGCGGAGAAATCTTTCGATTCCGAATTCCGCTTTCCGAATTACCCTCTACTTCATCTGTATCTTCGCGGCGATGTCGTCGGCTTGCTTGTCGCCGACGATGAGCCGAACAAGCTCCACGCCAAGTTCCAGCGCACAGCCCAATCCGCGCGCGGTGATAATATTTCCGTCCGTCACGACGCGCGCGCCGCGCACTACTTCGGCGCCGAGCATTTTATCCTCATACCCGGGGAAGCATACAGCCTTTTTTCCTTTTAAGTATCCGTTTGCACCGAGCACGAGCGCCGGCGCGGCGCAAATAGCCGCAACGCGTTTGCCGTCGGACAACGCCGCGCCTATCGCCGCAATAAGCTTATCGCACTGCGCAAGCACGTTCGTCCCGGGGATACCGCCGGGAATGAACAACATATCGGCAACCGACAGGTCCGTTCCGTCGAGCGTTCGATCCGCCGTAATAACAATACCGTGCGAACCCGTTACGGTCTTGCCGCCCACCGAAACAAGTTCGGTATTCACTCCGGCACGGCGCAAAACGTCCGCCACGCCCAAGCACTCCACCTCTTCCGTGCCGTCGGCTATCATAGCATACACTTTATACATAATATCGCTCCCGAAAATCAAATTCTATTATCGGCATTAACGCCCGAAACGGAAAGACCGCCTATCGCTATCGACGGCGTTTTAACGCCGTAATAGGTGAGCTTGCTGTCGTTACCTACGGCTACGATATCGGCAAAATCGGTCAAAATATTGCCGGCAACCGTCATTAGCGAGATCGGCGCGGATATTTTTCCGTTGTCTATCATATAGCCGCTTGCCTGTAACGAATAGTTGCCAGACTGCGCGTCTATACCCGTACTCGTTCCGCCGAGGCTTGTTATATAAATGCCCGAATTTATCTTTTTAAACATTCCGTCCCTGTCGAGCGCGCCGCAATGCACCGTAACAAAATCGACGGCAGGACGGATATTGCCGCCTATCAGTCGACCGTTGCCCGTAGACGTTGCGCCGGCACGCTTTGCCGTGCCGAGATCGTAAACATATCCCGTCGGCACGCCGTCTTTTATTAGCATACGGTTTTTGCACGGCACGCCTTCCGCGTCGAACGCCGAGCAGAACACTTCGTTGCCGATAGGCGTTTGCTCCACATTGAACATGTCGGAAAACAGCGCTTTGCCCATCTTGCCTTCCAACAGCGACACGTGCTGTTCCGCCGCGAACGCCGAAAATCCCGAACTCAGAGTTTTGACCAACACAGCAACGCAATCGGGCGAATACACCACGGGATATCTTCCCGTCTGCACCGTTCCGCCGCCGAGCTGTCCGACGCCGTCCGCAATCAACTCTTTTACGAAACCGTCGGCGTCCAAAGCGCCGAGCGAACTCAGTATCTCGTATCTACTGCCGCTCTGCACCTCGCCGCCCTCGGATACTTTTACGCTGCCGCCGACCGTCACATAATTGCCTCTCTGCTCGAGAGCCAAACCGTTACTGTTTACAAGCCGCATTGTCGAGCAATTATACTCCACGCTTATTTCGGCATGCTCCACGCGCCCGTCCGATCCGAGCGCAGCGACGGACAACGCCTTTGCAAGCCCTATATATTCCGACGCGTCCGTACTTTCAAGTTCGGCATTATAGCAATCGACTTTTTCGTACGCGTACTTTCCGCCCGAAATAAAAAACTCGGGATCGTACGGATTGCCGTACTCGGCAGAACTTTTAAGCGCGGCTATAGCCGTGTCTATAACGTCGTCGTCCACGCGGTCGGAAGTAAATACGCCGCTTTTGCCGCCATACAGACCGCGTATCTTGAGTTTACCGTGATCGGAAACGGTATAGTTTTCGCGCTCGCCGTCGAACATGCTTACGGACAGCGAACTTTCGGTAAGAATACGCGCTTCGAATTCTTTTATGCCTGCGGCGGCTGCCGCTTCGAATAATTTGTTTATGTTTAACATACAAGACCCTCTCATGATTCGGAATTATTGTTGTTCGCCCTTGCCGCCTACAGTCATTTCCGACACTCTCAGCGTCGGTTGTCCGACAGCCGCGGGGATCGATCCCGACGCCGCGCCGCACATGCAGGCAGCCAAACGCACATCGTTACCCACCATATCGATACGCGGCAAAATGTCGTAACCGAACCCGACAAGGCACGCCGATTTTACAAGATGGTCAAGCTTGCCGTTTTTTATTACATACGTCTTTGACGAAGTGAAATTGAACTTATCGGTAACAGGGTCGACCGAACCGCCGTTGAACGCATCGCAATACAGCCCGTATTCGGTCGCGGCGATTATATCTTCGGGCGCGCTCTTGCCTGCCGCAATAAACGTATTCGTCATGCGCGTGGTAGGCATATACTTATACGACTGCCTGCGGCACGCGCCCGTCGGCTTCATATTCATGCGCCGCCCGTCGAACGCATCCACCATGTACGAAGTAAGCACGCCGTCTTTTATTAGAACGTTGCGCGTCGCCGGCTCGCCCTCGTCGTCGAAATTCTGACTGCCCCATCCGTAAGCTATAGTTCCGTCATCGATAGCCGTCACTAGTTCGGACGCTATCTTTTGCCCGAGCTTGCCGGCAAACGGCGAATTGTTATGCGATATAGCCGTACCCTCGAGCGGATGTCCGCACGCCTCGTGAAAAAGCACGCCGCCGAACCCGTTGCCTATAACGACGGGCATATTGCCCGACGGACATTCGGGCGCGTCGAGCAACGCTACGGCGTCCTCGGCGGCGCCTACCGCGCCTGCGACGAAATCCACCTCGTCGTACAATTCCGCGCCTTTGCTCAACCCGGGCGAAAACCGCGCCGATTCGAATTTACCGTCGCGCGACGCTATAGCCGCCGCGCTCACGCGCGTGCGCACGCGTCTGTCGCGCACTACCCGAGATATGTCTTTGGTCACCGTAAATATTTCCACGCGCTCATCCGTTTCCGCCGCCGTTACCCGTGCGTTCACGATAAGCGGAGAAACGTCGTATATAGCTTTTTCCGCGCGCTTCAAGTACTCTGTTTTTTGTTCTACGGTATACGCAGACTGCTCCTTTTTCGGCGCATGCATATCGGGATTTTCAATTTCGTCAAACGTTTCGACATGCAATGACCGCGTTTCGCCGAACGACGCGGCAAGCTTATGCGCAAGCGACAACAACGACTGTTCGCTCACGTCCGACGTAGAGCCGTACACCTGACTTACGCCGCGCATAAGCCTGAGTCCGGCGCCGTACACAAGCTGAGTCGAAACGTTATCCACTCGCTTGTAATTGAGTTCTACGTCGCGTATAATTTTATTCTGAACATAAAGTTCGGCAAAGTCCGCACCCGTTTCGAGCGCCGCATCGAGCGTTTTTGCCGCCAATAAATTATCCATAATATCTCCGTCAATGTTTCTATTATATATATTCTACCACATTCGGCTTATAATTGCAAAGCTTTTGCGCCGCGCTTGATTTAAAGCGATCGATGTGATATAATTTACAATACATGAAAAATCCGGAAAAGCAAGATAAAAAAGATAAAAAAGAAAAATTATGCGTGATCTTCGGCGCCGGCGAAGCTTTTGCGCCGCGCAAGCGGTTCGGTGCGAACGATATAATTATCGCCGCCGACGGCGGATACAGTTCCGCAAAGAACGCCGGACTCGAGCCGAGCGTCGTTATAGGCGATTTCGATTCGAGCGCGCCGCCCGAAAACACCGCCGCGCACGTGATAAAGCTCAACCGCGATAAAGACGATACGGATATGCTCGCCGCCGTCAAGCTCGGGCTTCGGCGCGGATATAAAACTTTTGTCATATACGGCGGAACGGGCGGTCGGCTTGACCACACCTTTGCCAATTTCGCAACGCTCGCCTATCTTAACGCTTACGATGCGCGCGGTTATTTGGTAGATAGGGACAGCATTGCGACGGTTATAACCGACGGAAAAATCACTTTACCCAAAAACATACGCGGCACCGTATCGGTATTCGCATACGGCGGAACGGCGACGGGCGTAACGTACAAAAACCTGAGCTATATTTTAGACAATGCCGAGCTTACGCCCGAGTTTCCGCTCGGCGTATCCAACGCCGCCGTCGGCAACGGCGCCGAGATATCGGTAAAGCACGGTTCGCTTTTGATATTCTTTCCTCGCTGACAATTTAAAAGGACGGCATGACCGTCCTCCGTCTGCAATTTAATTGACCAATTCGCCGCATGCGTTTTTGCCTACAAACGCGGCGAGATCTTTTACGTTGTTTTTTAATGCTATCAGAATTTTTATATACAGCGCGGCTTGCGTAATACCCGAACATTGAGTGACATTGGGTGCAAACGTATCGGCCGCATACCGCTTTGCGCCCGACAGGAAAAACATCGGGATGTCGGGATAGTTCTGCGCGAAGTTATTGAATATCTCCGTATTTATCCGACCCGAATGGTACGCGGACTGAACGACCGCCGATACGCCCGTCATGTCGAAAGCGGAATAATCGATGCCTAAAAACGGAGTAATGCATACCGCTTTACCGCCCGTAAGATCCATATCCATTCCTCGCATAAGTCCCGTATCGGCAAAAGCATTGCCGTCGCCGATGGAAAAATAAAAGTTCTCGTGCATGTGCGCCGGAATAAGCCGCGCGCCGTGATGTATTCGCACCATTTCGCCCGGGTTTTTATACAACACATACACGCCGCGTTCGCCGCGCGCGATAAAGCTTTTAGCCGCATTGAGCACCGCAAACCCGTTACTGTCATACTCGGTAAGCGGACTGTCTGCGGCGCACATCACTATAGGCACGCGCGCCGAAGCAAACGCGTATGCGAGATAACTCGACGAAAACGCCAAAGTGTCCGTGCCGTGCGTTACCACAACGCCGTCGGGTTTATCGTCGAGCGCGCGTTCTATCGTTTGCCTCAGTACGTTGAGGTCGTTAAGATCCACGCCCGCGCTATGTATTTTAAACTCTCCGAATACCTTATTCGCGCCGAGTATCGACGCTATATGCGTCGTTGCTTCGTCCGATATGACAAGCACGTCGTTTTCGTATCTGCTGCCTATCGTGCCGCCTGTTGCCACAAGATTGATCTTCATTTCAGCCCCCTAAATCAGATTGCGTTTTATCAAGTCTAAGAGATAGTACGTCAGTTTTGCATGGTCGAATGCCATATCGCCGCGTTCGACGACGGAAGTTTTATTTATGTCCACATTGCCGAACGAATCGCGCACAATGTCGAGTTTGCATTCGAACTTTTCCGTCCTGCCGATAAAACTCATGCCGCCGTCGGGCTTGCACGTAACGTCCAGCCACTGCGCGTCGGCTGCATCGTCGCCGGCGGTCGCAACGATATCGCCGTTGGCTTCGGCGCAAAACACCGCCGTAATATTGCGCCAACGCGGATCGCGGTCGGGATGCGACGCGGTTATCAACTGACGTAACGCGATATCTTTTACTCCTGTTTCCTCGTACAGTTCGCGCGCCGCGGCTTGCTCGCACGATTCGTCCGCCTCTATAAAGCCGCCCGGGAAAGCGTACATTCCGATAAACGGGTGTCCGCCGCGCTTAATATACAGAATGCGCGCCCCGTCGGACGTCGGCGCGTACAGAACGGCGTCTACCGTGACCGACGGACGAAAATACTTAGTAACGTCATAATCGCGCAAAAACTCCTGTTCGGTTTTTCCGTTCTTATCTCTTCTCGAATCCACGTTGTCTACCCACCCGTATGTATTAGCCTTGCAATATTGTAGCATAAGCAAGGCGTAAATATCAAGCATTTTTCAGGTAAGCTTTTCGATAAGCGACAAAAACTTACCGACCCTCTTTTCATCGAGCGCCGCGAGGTACTCGGTGAGCCGCGCGAAATTATCGGCGCCCGACTTTTTATACGGATCGCGATACGCAACTCCGCGCGACGCCAGATCGTTCATTATCCGCTCTACAAGTTCACGGTGCGATTTCAGTACCGAACGGTATTTATTCTGATACCTCAACGCCGTTTTAGCGTCGCCGTCCGACAGCTCGAAAATAGCGCGGCGCACGCTTTTGCCCATACCTCCGGCACGCAAAACATATTCGATAAGCGCGCGCACCTCGTCGGGCGTAAACGCTACGAACCGCTCGCGCTCTACGGTCGCAGTGCGAATACCGAGCCGTTCCGCCACCTCGGGAACAAGCTCGAACGTTTTGGCTTGCCCGTAATAATAATTGCGCACGGAATTGACCGATCTGCCTGTTTTTGCCGCCATTTGCTTAAACGCGACCGCAAGGCTGTTTCCTTCCGACTTGGCATTATCGCAAAGTTCGAACAGTTCCACGGTTTGCTCGATTGTCCAGTTTGTGTTATTCATTACTATAACCTCCGCACTGAATAATTGCCATTTCGGAATATTATTATACATATAAATACAAACGCGAACATATAGTTAGCGTATGGAACTGCATATACAGAGCGATTTCGACTGCGTGTATTCGATAAACGGCGAGTTTTACGAACGCGCGGACAGCATCACGATGAGCGAATACGACGTTGCTTACATAACCGTTATGCCGCTCAAATTTTCGCTGCTGCCTTATACGGTAAAGCTTATCGGCGCGGAAAACATCAAGTCCGAGCTTGCTACAGGCATACGCTTGTCGTCCAATCACTACCTGCTTTCGCTTGCGCCGCGGTATTCCATAGTTTACGGCTGCGCTCCCTCAAACCAAACGCCGTCCGCCGATCCCGTTATGCGATTGTTTTCTCTTGTAAGAAACGGCGATATCACCGCCGCAATGAGCATGCTGTCGTCGGATCTGAAAACCGCGATCGATCCTACTACGCTTCGGGAATTCTTTGCGCCGTACGAACGCGCCGTCGCTTGCAATTGGGAGAGCGGCAATAAATTCTATCTTATAGACAAAAACGGCGCGGCGCACTTGCATTCGTACAGGATAACCGACGGGTTTATAGACGATTTGACGGAACTGGATTGACTCGCATATCCGCATAGGTCATATCACAAAAAACGGCGCAACGTTTGCGCCGTTTTTAATATCGGAATATTCTATTTGTTTCTGTTTCTGCCCATAAGCAGGAGCGCGAGTATGCGCAAAAACTGCAATGCGGTCATCATGAACGACGCGACGTAAGTCATGGCGGCGGCACGAAGTACCTTTTTCACGCCTGCGGCTTCTTCGGGAAGCATACACGTTTTTAAATATTTATATGCGCGACGGCTCGCGTCGAATTCGGTAGGCAACGTTACGAGCGAAAACAGCAACGTCAGTCCCATAACCACAAGTCCGATAATAAGAAGTATGCGACCTATCGACGAATACGGGCTTGCAAACCCGAGGATATATCCGATAATGAACACGGGCCACATAAGCGTACTCGCCGCATTGACAACGGGAACAAGCGCAAGCCGTGCCGACGAAAAGAAATATTTGCGCGCGTGCTGAACGGCATGTCCGGCTTCGTGGCATGCAACGCCGATAGCGCCTATAGCCGCCGAATTGCGCACGGTATCGGACAGCGATATCGTGTTGTTTGTCGGATTGAAGTTATCGGTAAGCGAACCGCGCACCGCCGCGAACCTGATATCGGTAAGACCCTCGCTGTCGAGAAATTTTCTTACATAGCCTTGCGCCGATATGCCCGACGAACTGCTTATCGAATTATATTTATTGAACACCGTATTTACGCGTATCGACGCTATTATGCTGAATAAAAAGAACGGGATAAACAAACACATGGTTATGCCGTATATAAGGTATGCGTTATCGGTAAAGATATCGATAAAAGACAATTTGTTACCTCCTGCCGTTTCTTATATTTTAACCCTTTTCGATCGATTTGTAAAGGGTTTTTCGATATAAGCGAAATTTACTTGACAACCGCATCAACGCATATTATAATACAAGTGAAAAAGCTTGCTCGCAAGAGCTTTTTCGCAAAGTATTTCAACGCACGGCTGTTATCCGCATTTAGCGGATAACAAAAGCGATAGCGATGCAAAAATTTATTTTTGCAAGCCGTGTCACGTTATAATACAAGTGAAAAAGCTTGCTTGCAAAAGCTTTTTCGCGAAGTATTTCAACGCACGGCTGTTATTTGCATTTAGCGGATAACAAAAGCGATAGCACAACAAAAACTAAGTTTTTGTCAGCCGTGTAAAGTTATAATAACACTGTATTTAAAGTCATTCTTTGGGGCGGGGCGCAATTCCCCACCGGTAGTTAAAGTCTACTAAGAGCGCAAGCCGAAGGCGTGCGTTCCCGAACGGGCGAAATTCCCGTACCGACGGTTAAAGTCCGGATGTTAAAAGAATTACGGTCAAACGTTCAATTCGTTTTTTCGCCCCGATCATACATGCGATCGGGGTTTTTATTTAAAGAACGACTTTAAAAAATATTTTTAAAGGAGTTCTAATATGGAACAAACACAAAACCCATCCGAAAAAAAATCTATGCAACAGTCGTTTTTCAATTCGCGGCGCATTGCTTTTATAGCGATGTTTGCCACACTCGCCGGTGTTTTGTACATACTCAATTTTTCCATACCGTTCGCGTTCCCGAGCTTTCTCGAGTTTAAGTTTTCGGATGTGCCTATACTTATAGGCGCATTCGCGCTCGGTCCGGGCGCCGGCGCGATAATCGTAGTAGTGGAAATACTTATCAAGCTTGTGGTAAAAGGCACGTCTACCATTTTCGTAGGCGAGCTTTCCGACCTTATCACATCGTGCGCGTTCGCCGTAACGGCGTCGCTCATATACCGCAAACACAGAACGTTCAAAGGCGCGCTTGTCGCCATGGCGATAGGAACAGTTACCGAAGTTACCGTCGCGCTGCTCTTCAACCGCATAGTATTGGTCCCGTTCTATTTACAGGTTTTCTTCAACGGAAATTGGGCGCCGCTTATCGGCATGATGACGCCGCTTTTCCCGTCGTGCACGCAGCAAACTTTTTATAACTTCTATCTTTGGGCGTCCGTGCTTCCGTTTAACTTAATGCGCTGTTTGGTGGCTGTAGTAATAACCCTGCCTATTTATAAACGCATTTCCCGTCTTATAAACGGCGTAAACCGCAAACTGTACAGCGCGAACGGGACCGAAAACGAACGCACCGTTTCCAAAGCCGATATAATCGTTATATCGGTGGCCTGCTCGGTCGTCGCATTGCTCGTGCTGTTTGCACTGTTGCGCTATTTCGTATTTTGATCGAGCAAAACCGGAAAATAAATAAGCCGACCGAACAAATAATGAACGGTCGGCTTTTTGCTATCTGTTACAAAAATTTATAAGGCGTTCGCCGCCCTCGTAGGGCGCTTGTGCGTCATTCTGCGCAGTAACGCGGTCGGGCGAACAGCAAAGCGCTTTTGCGGCTTGCCAAAGCGTTTCGCCTTTTTTTGCGATGTGGATTATGACCGACGCATTGGGTCGCGCTATCGGCTCGCCCATGACCACGCTTTCCACTACTCCGCATTCTAGCTCGCTGTACATTCTGAGCGTGAATGCGACTTCCGCCTTGATGTCGAACACCGATTCGCGCCGCACACGCACCGTGATATCGGTTACCTTAGCTGTGACCTCGACCGACGTCGCGTCGGAATGAACGGACAGCGGCAGACTGAACGGAAGGCGGAACGCAAGCGAATCAACGGCGTTCTTTTCGGCGTTATAGTAAATTATATCGCCGCCGATAAGACCTTCTACGTTCGCGCGCCCGTCGATAGTCGCGGACGATATCGTGCAAAACTTGCCCGTCACGCATAACACGTTATCGGCGGCAAGCTTGTCGGCGGCAAGCGGTATCTGACCGTCGACCGCATCCGTCACCGTAACGAGCGGTTCGGCAATGCAACGTTTAACGTCCATTGTCTTGGGTTCGATCTCGGTGTCCGCACAGAACACGTCGGCTACGACGTCGGCATGGTTGCAAGTAAACGCCGTAACGCCCAAAGTCATCGTCACGCTTATATCTACGCGTCCGTCGACTATAGTCGCGCTCGATTCCGTAACGTTGGCTACAGCATAACCCATACCGTCGCTTGCCGCGCCGAGTATTCCGACGCCCTTTACAAACGGCGTTACCGCACGGCAACAGGATATCATGCCGTCGTCGTCGCGCACTATTATATCGGTGTAGACCGTTCCGCCGACCTTGACCTCGGTGTCCGAAACTTCTACGCTCGTCACCACCGCATGGGATTTGACGGTAAGTATATCCGAGATCTTGGTAGCGGCTATGCTGTCCGTGACGTACGCGGTTTCGCTCTGCTCGGCTGCTACGGTACAGTAGTCGATAGATCTTTTATCGGCATAGATCCCGTCGTCGGGCTCGGCAAGACAACTGTATTCGTGCGGTACGACGGCAAACGCCGTTACGTCCACGACCGCAACGGCTTTAATGCCGCCGCCCTCTACCGCCGCCTCGACGTTCACTATTTCGGGAACAAGCGTTATACTGCTTCCGGCGCCTATCGCGGACGACGTTATCTTATCCGAAAATTCGGCTACGGTAGACACGCACTCTACTCTGTCGTCGGTCGCGATAATAAAGTCAAACGTCACTTTTCCGACGTACCGAGCTTCCTGCGCAAAAATTTCGCTCGGCGTAGTGACTGCTGTTGCCGACGCCGACAGCACGCGGAACGCACCCTCGATCGGCTGCCGCGCCTCTACGACCGCCTGACCGCGCGCTACGCACGTCAGTTCGTCGCTTTTAATAATGATATTCTCGGGCATATTTGTTCTCCTTAAATTTAGATATCGCTATATAATATTCCGATAGCGATGCGATTATGCAACCGCAAACAAATCAACCCGAAAATCCTGTCGAAACCCTATATTAAAAATGTCGTTGCGCCATTCTATATTTTCGCGCGACCGACAGTCTTTAATATAATATTAACGGCGCGACGCCGTCATGAATACACTGTATATTAAATATGACCGCTCTACTCCGCGGCGCGAAACACTATATCGCCGCATATAACGTCGGAGTACGAAAACGATACGAGATCGCCATGCGCCGCTCGGAACGTGAACACGGACGGAAACAGATCTACTATCTCGCCTTTCATTCGCGTTATCTTTTTCCTGCCCTTATTGACTGCCGCCACCAACTGTTTGCCTTTAAGCTCGGCTATCTTGGTCTTTACTTCCTGAACATTGCTTATACGCTGACGCATAGTCCTACCTCCGTGACAGCCGTTATTTTACCGTCTATCGCGTATGATTATGGACAAAATTCCGCAATATTAAACGTTGACGGGTACAAGGACGGTATGTTTGCAAAAATTATTGGAAAAATTCTCTAAAACCCCGTTAAAACAGTTTACAAATGCCGTTAAAACGCATATAATATGTGCGATTTAGCCGTGCGACGCACGTAACATCATTCCCCATATCGTAACGGAGAACACTATGGCAAAAAAAGACAAAAACCTAAAAGACGAACGTCCGGTATATATACTCTGTCCGCGCTGCGAAATAAATTATATCGATAAGCGCGAAAAGTATTGCGCGGTCTGCAAAGCCGAAATGGGCATCGGCGATCCGTCTATACTTCTTCCCGACGAGGAAACGGAAGAAGACGAGCGCATCTGCCCCGTTTGCCATGTCAACCTTTTGGGCGAAGACGAAGATATCTGTTTCGAATGTAAGAAAGAGCGCGAGGAAAAGGAAAAAGAGTCCAAAGAGGTGACCGACTCCGACGACGACGAAAACAACGCATGGGAACCGTTTGCGGACGACGAGGAAGAGGAGATCCCCGACGGCATGCAGGAGATCCTTATCGACGACGAGGAAGAGGAAGACGAGGAGGAGGAAGAGATCGAATCCATATCCGACGAACCCGACGATTTCGATTACGACGTAGATCCCAACGACTTCGAGGACGACGACGAGGATATACCCGACGACGAGGATTGACGGTAAAATAATCACAGAACGCAAAAAGCGGCTTTTCTGCCGCTTTTTTGTTTGCTATATTACCGTGTGATATATATCTCTTGTTATATTCTGCCGTATTTCTCCGCAAGCTTGCGAATTGACTTGGCTTTTTTGACCCATTTCGCGTCCGAACGCCACGCCCAGTTACCGCCGAGCGTAGACGGCGTATTCATGCGCGCCTTGGTAGGAAGATTTAAAAAGTCCTGCATGGGAATGATAACGGTGTCGGCATTGGACGAGAACAACCGCTCTATTATTTCGGCGGCTATATTATCCCCGTCATAACCGAGCGTACGCCGAACAAGCGCTTTATTGTTATCGTCGAGCGACTCGAACCAGCCGCGCGTAGTATCGTTATCATGCGTGCCAGTATATGCGACGCAGTTTGTATTGTAGTTGGTATAATAGAAATCGTTGTACGGATTGCCGTCAAACGCAAACTGCATTATTTTCATGCCGGGATAGCCCGTTTCACGCACCAGCGTGCGCACGCAATCGTGCAGCTCGCCCAAGTCCTCGGCAATTATCGAGGGATTATTCAGGCGCGCGTTTATGATGTCGAAGAACGGCTTGCCGGGTCCCTGACTCCACTCGCCGACCCGTGCGTCCGTACGGTCCGCCGGAATAACGTAATAATCGGCAAACGCGCGGAAGTGATCGATACGCACGATGTCGTACAGCTTGAGCGCCATGCTCATGCGCATGACCCACCATTCGTAACCGGTTTCGCGCATGTAGTTCCAATCGTAAATGGGATTGCCCCAAAGCTGCCCGTCCGCCGAGAAGTAATCGGGCGGCACTCCGGCAACGACCTTTTTCGAAAGATCGTCGTTAAGCAGGAACTGCTTGGGATTGCCCCATACCTCTACCGAATCGTGCGCGACATAAATCGGCATATCGCCCACTATCTTGACGCCCTTGGAATTCGCGTACGCTTTGAGCGCCGCCCACTGTTTGTAGAACTCGTACTGCAAAAACTTATGGAATTCCGCAGCCTTGGCGAACTTTGTCATATCGGCGGTGCGGAACTTATATTCGTCCTCCCACGTATACCACGCCTGCATGTCGTGCGCTTCCTTGAGCGCCATAAACAACGCGTAATCGTCCAACCAGAACGCGTTTTCGGCTTTGAACGCGTCGTAATCTTCGGACGGCGTTTTAATAAACCGCTTAAACGCTTTACGCAACGTATCGTATCGTTCGTAATACACAGCCGCATAATCGACGTCGGTCAGTTTGTATTCCTTTGCCTCGGTCGGCTTTAACAGCTTTTCCTCAATAAGCGTGTCTATATCTATAAAATACGGGTTGCCGGCAAGCGCGCTCGGCGATTGATAGGGCGAATCCCCGTACGACGTGGGACACAGCGGCAAAACCTGCCAAAGCGACAACCCCGCGTCCGCCATAAAATCGACAAATTCGTATGCCGCTTTGCCGAGCGAACCTATTCCTCTGTTGTTGGGCAATGACGAAACGTGCATCAATACGCCTGCTTTACGTTCCATTGTTTTAAATGACCTCCTTGAAGTTAAACGGCTACTGTCGGAGTCCGCACAGTTCGACAAGCATACTCATGCCTTACGTAAAATTTTCACCCGATGCGAAACAACGGTGTCCGACGTCGCCGCCTTACTGTTGTGTTTATATATTCAGTATATCACACAAAATTGTAAAATACAATAACTTGCAACAAAAAAATCGGCGCTGCGCTCTATATTCGCAACGCCGATTTTCTGCGACTATTCGCTTTTTGTCTTTCGTTGCGCACCAAAAGCCGCTTATGTTTAGCTTTTTGTATTTCGTATTCGGTCAATTCTTTCATATTTTATCTCCTTTTTAATCTTCGGGTGGGAAATCGTAGTCGGATTCTTTTTCCGCACAAAACATGAAACACGGATGTACTACCTCGTCCCAAATGTCTTTTAGCAAGCGCCCGTTGATATTTGCGTTATTCACAAAATCGTTAACGTTTTTATATATTTGTTCTGTGTCTCTGCTTTTCAAAAAAATACCGGTGTCGCAATAACGCACGGCATAATATTTGTTGTTATGCCAGAACAACATTTCCTTATACCAATTCAGTCCGTTTATAAAGTCTTCAAATGTTGCCTTGAACTTTTGCCCTTTTTTATATTGTTCTCTCGCTCGCGATAGCGGCACAAGCATAGGGTAACTTATACCGTGCCATTTTTCCATTAGAGTATTTTGTGTACAGCCTTCCCAACCACAATTAACACACTTATCTATATTACCATAATCGTCCATAAACGCAAGCTGTCCACATACCTGACATTTAACCGCATTATTATTTTCCATAGGATTATATTTCTTTTCCATATACTTACCCCTCACTACGCGTACTCCGTTTGCATTATATAAGTCCATTCTTGAATTCGGCTTTGCTCCAAATCGCGGTAGACTGCCTACCCTCCCGTAATCACCTTTTGCTTGCTTACTATTGCTTTGGTATAGATTTCTATTTTATCATCCTTATAAATGGTAAGTCCGATACTATTGAATAATCCATAGCCTACAATCATTCCCCTGCCGCTACTAACATATTGAGAGATTATCTTCTTGTTATTAACCGTCTTGTTACCTACGCAATACAAACCTTTTGATACCGTATGTACTATTCCCTCATCTTCAAGACGGTTAAATATTTTGAGCAATGTTTTATACGGAATATCCTTAAACACACTATCTCGCACAATAGAAATATCTATCAAAGAATTGTTATGCTGTTCGCAATATTCTCTTACTTGCTTCGTATAATTCACTATTTTGCTCCTTGCCAAATCATTATAACATGTTTTTTGCATTATGAAAAGTCGACACTCTCCTTTTTGCGGGAAAATGTCGACTTTTTATCTTGGTCGAAGTGGCGAGACTCGAACTCGCGGCCTCATGGTCCCTAACCATGCGCGCTAGCCAACTGCGCTACACCTCGTTGTCCGGAAACGGCGGCGTTCCGTTTCCGTTTGGAGCGGAAAACGGGAATCGAACCCGCAACCTTCAGCTTGGGAAGCTACTGCTCTACCATTGAGCCATTTCCGCATTCACCGAAATTCAGTATAACATTATTACAATGCTTTGTCAATCTCTTTCGGTGTATTTGCTTAGTGGAGCTGTTACCGGGATTCGAACCCGGGACCTCCACCTTACCAAGGTGGTGCTCTACCGACTGAGCCATAACAGCATGTGTGTCTTTTGCTTTTTTTCTTTGGTGTGTTTCGCCTGTTGCGTACCTACCTAACATGGTGGTCCGACTGAGCCATAACAGCATGTGTGTCTTTTGCTTTTTTTCTTTGGTGCGTTTCGCCTGTTGCGAACCTACCTAATAATGGGCTTAAATGTAACCGTACTCGATAAATAAAAAGTATCGAGTCTATCTCTAAACCCGATACATTATACTATATTAAACGTTAGTTGTCAATCTTTTAGCGCAATAAATTTTACGCTATTCCGAAAAGTAGCCGCGCTTACAGAATGTATACCATGACTCCGTTTTCTTTTTGTCCGCACCCAAAGCCAAACATAATTCGCGCGCAAACTCCAACGGTGCGGTACCGTTTGCGGTTATCACGTTGCCGTCGCGCACCGCCTGTTTGGGAACAAAGCCCGTTTCGTTATTATACGCGCCGCCGAAAGCAGTCAGTTCGCTCACGCCGTTGCCCGTATGTTTCACATTATTGAGCAAGCCCGTGCTTGCCAAAAAACCGCACGCGTCGCAGATAGCGCCTATCACTGCGCCGCGTTCGGCACAGCTCTTGACAAGCGGTAACACACGCTTTGCCGTTTCGCCGCGCCAAGACATACCGCCCACAAGAACAAGGGCGACGCAATTTTTAGGCACGCTTTCCAAGTCGTGATCGGGCAAACACGTAAGACCGCCCATCGATCTCAGAGGAGCGCGAACTGCGGACACCGTTTTATTTTCGATCGTACCGCCGCATAGCTCGCTCACTGCCGCTGCCGCGTACGCGAACTCCCAATCCGCCCATTTATCGAGCAAAACATATAACGCCTGTTCCATATTATTTCACAGATATATACAATATGCAATGAGCTTTGCCGTCCTTGGTATATTCGGGCGGCACGGCGCTTTCGTAATCTTTTGCATAAGCGCGATCCATCTTGCCGTTCGCCGATAAATTCCAAACCTCTTGCCACGCCGCGTCGGCGCATTCCGTCAACGTTTCGCCCGACTTGTCTATCTTGATAAATTCGCCGCTTGCGACTTTGCGTTCCATTGCCGCAAAGAATTCCGCCGTCACCGTTATTACGGTAAGATCGTACTCGCCTTTTTCGTCGCTTGCGTAATCGGAATATACGGAAACGGGCGAAAGCCCATTAACGAAGCCGCCGTCACTGTCGAACATGAGCGGAAGTTTTCCGCTTACTATATCCTGCCATAGCTCGGCTATAACTGCCATGCCGCGCTCGGAATTGTCCGTACGCAAAGATACGCTTTTCAGTCTGTATGCCATAAATATACCCTCCGCATATATAATACACCGTTCAATATGACGGCGTTATGTCGTCTTTAAATACGTTGCGCGCATATTTTCGACTTTTTTATTGATGACGTCGCACAACGACTGCGGCTCGAGCCGAACTATCAAATCGCCGAAAGACAGCAAATACCCGTACACCCAATCGTTTAGCGGCATCGAGGTTTTGACCGCAAGCGTGCCGTTGACATTCTTTGTTATTTCGTGCGGATAGAATTCGTCGTACACTCTTATGGCGGCTTGCGGCGTAAAAACAGCCGATATTTCCGTTACCTCGCACTGCGTACGACCCATATCGGTTGACGGCGGACAGAATTTATCGGCGTCGAAAGTTTCGTCGAGTTCGGCGATATTCTCCATGCGGTTTATCTTGAACGTCCTATAATCGTTGCGCAGCAAGCAGAACGCTTGAATATACCAACCTTTTCCTTTAAACAGCAGTTTGAGCGGATATACTGTTCGTACAAAATATTCACCGTTTTCGTTCGGATACGAAAAACTGACGGCACGGCATTTCACTACCGCGTTTTTTACCGTTTCGTATTTTTTTCCGTCGAACGGCATACCCCAACGCGAAAAATCTACATCGACTATATCCCTGATCTTTCCCGACGAAAAAATCCGATCGAGCTTATCGAGCGCGGCGGTCTGTCCCGTCGGCGCAAGCGTTTTAAGCCCGAACAGTATTTGTTCGCGCTCCGATTCGGACAGCACGGTTTTATCCAATACAAACCCGTCGAGCAATGCCACGCCGCCGCCGTTGCCCTGCGTTGTATATATCGGCACGCCGGCAACGGACAGCGTTTCTATGTCGCGCATGACCGTGCGCTTGGATACGCCGAAACGACGGGCAAGTTTGCTCGCCGTAGTCTTACCGTTTAATAGCATATATACTATTCCGAATAATCTGTCAGTTTTCATTTCCTGTTCATGTCCTATGCACTAAAATAACCGCAACTGTTCGAATCCGGCTCGTTGCGGAAATTCATGCAGATATGCAAATATCTCGGCGTTATCGCACGCTATTCCGCTTTGTTCGCACCGCGATCTAAACAGCTCGTAAAGCCGCGCCGACCGAGGGCTTGCTATCTCGTAGCTGTTGCCGTAAGTTTGTATATACTTCTTTTTAAGTCCGTAAAAATGCTTGTCGAGCTGCGCATAAAAATATTCTCTGTTGCTGTCGCGCAACGTAAGTCCCATGCCGAAATTTATTATACCGTAAACACCGGCGTCCTCGCAAAGTTCCATGATCGCGTTTATATTTTGTTCCGTATCGTTTATAAACGGCAACAACGGACAAAGCCACACTACCGTAGGTATTCCGTGCGCTTTCATTGTTTTCAACATGTCCGCGCGTTCTTTTGTCGTGCTTACATTCGGCTCCAATATCGCGCACAGCCGCTCGTCCGCAGTGGTCAGCGTGGTCTGTACTACAAACTTCGTTTTTTCGTTTATTTTGCGGATCAGATCGAGATCGCGCAATATTCCGCACGATTTGGTAAGCACGGTCATTCCGAACCCGTGAGCATATATAAGCTCCATTGCCGAGCGCGTGTATCGCAGTCTTATTTCGAGCGGTATGTACGGATCCGACATCGAGCCCGTTCCTATCATGCACTTTTTACGCTTGCGCCGCAGTTCGTTTTCCAACAGCTCTATCGCGTTTTCCTTGACCTCTATATCTTCGAAATCGTGCGTGAATCCGTAACACGCGCTCCGCGAATCGCAATATATGCAACCGTGAGAACAGCCGCGATAAATATTCATACCGTTCGACGCCGACAGTATTTTCTTAGCTTGCGCGTAGTGCATTTCGTTGCTCCGTTGCGTTTCGACCGATGTCGAACGTATTGTTTATACCGCTATTATACCATACAAACATGACATAAATATGTCATATTATAAAATTCCGCAAAACAAAAATACGGCGTTAGCCGTATCCGTATAAGTTATGTATTACAGCGCCGTACGCCGACCGAGCGCTTGAGATAGCGTTACCGCGTCCGCATACTCGAGCTCCGACCCCATCGATATGCCCTGTGCGATGCGCGTTACCTTAACGCCGAGCGGCTTTATGAGTCGCGCCAGATAGACAGCAGTCGCCTCGCCCTCTACATCGGGATTGGTGGCGATTATCACTTCGTCGATACCGTTAAGTCGACCGAGCAACGACTTGATATTAAGATCGTCGGGCGTGCGGTTGTTCATGGGCGATAGCGTGCCGTGCAAAACGTGGTACTTGCCGTCGAACGCGCCCGTTTTTTCTATTGCAATAACATCCTTGGGGTATGCGACTACGCAGATCTGTTTGCCGTGCCGAGTTTTGCAAAGTTCGCAAACTTCGTCGTCGGTAAAGTTACCGCACTCGGCGCACAGTTTGACGCTGCTTTTGACCTCGCGAAGTGCGGCGCAAAACGCGTCTACATCCTGTTCCGACATATCGATCACCGCATAAGCATAACGCAACGCGGTTTTCCTGCCTACGCCGGGGAGCGTGCCGAAACGACTCGCAAGCGCGGCGATACTTTTGATTTCCTTCATTAAATTCCGCCGAGCTGAGAAAGAGGACTGTTCTTTATAAGCTCTTCCGCATTGGCGTATGCTTCGTTAGCCGCCGCCGTTATAAGATCCTCAAGCATTTCCACATCGTCGGGATCGACGACTTCGGGCTTGATCTCTATAGATATAAACCGCTTACTGCCCGAAACAGTGACCGTGACCGCGCCGCCGCCGGCAGTGCCCGTAACGCGCGCGGCTTCCAATTCTTCACGGGCTTGAGCCATTTGCTCTTGCAGTTTTTGAGCCTGCTGCATCATCTGCTGCATATTCATGCCGCCACCGCCGCCCATTCTGTTATATCCGCCGAATTTTGCCATGGTATTACTCCTTAAATTTCAACCGTCGATCAATCATCCCACAAGTTGGAAAATCTATCGACATACAGCGTCGCATTGTTCTTATAGTTGTAAGCAAGGATATTGTTTTCCCACGTCGTATAAGCGGCTTTCTCGCGCGCGGTACGAATGGGTTCTTGCAATACGTCGTAATAGGTCTCAAGCTCGCCGGGAGTGGTATAGTCATAAAGCGATACCTCGCCCACCTTAGTGGTGGAAGCAAGATACATGATATGCACGCCGTAATCGGTTATTACCTTTTCGGAATACACTTGACCGACTTGAATATTATCGCGCATCGCACGTGCGGCGTCCGCAAACTCCTGCTTATAAGTTTCTTTCTCGCCGTCGTTGAGCTTGTACTTTACGACGTAACCCTTGTTATTATCGAATGCGCCGGGATCGGTATTGTACAGATAGATAAGATCGTCGAATGCCGTATCCGCGCGCTTTACGTTTGCCGCAAGCGGACGCATTACCGAATTGACGTGCGCCATTACCTCGTCGACCGACATGGGACGGCTGAGATCGTCCTCGCCGTTTTCGTGCGGATAGCAAACTATGGCGTCGGCAAGCCGCGCTCTGTACTCGTTTACTTTAGCGGTCTTCTCGTCCTGCTGCAAATTCTCTATCTGCGGACTTTCGGTAAACTCGGCAAGCGCAGCTTTCTGCTCGTCCGAGAACGGAAGAAGAATATGCTTTACATAGAAGTAGTTGGTGTTGGGATAATACAAAACGGCAGTGTCGCCCGACATAGCCGTATCGAACGCCGCAACACTCTCGGTAAACTGTGTTTTCTGTTCGTTTACAAGCGTAGTGTATCTGTTGACGACCTCCGCCGTATCAACGGTAACGCTCTCCGTAATGTACGTCTGAAGCGAACTTATTTTCTGCGAACGCTCTATCGATTTGCCCGAAAGGTAATACATGATGTAGCCGAACGGGCTGTCGCTCGACAGCGGATACGTACCGATAACGGGATACACGTTTACGATACCCTTTGTATCGATAAGCTCGTTGATAGCTTTTATTTCGTTGTCGATATTGGTGCGCTCCGCGCCCACGATGCGGAAATCGTCCTTTACTCGGTCTTCTATGAGCGCTATAAATCTGCGCATAGCCTCGCGACCCAAAGACTGTTCGTCGTTATCGCCGTGCAATCCGGGCCACTTGACGGTGTCGGGCGTCCACGGCTTTTCTTCGGTCTTATTGGAATCGGCGTCGTCGTCCGCATCGTCGTCCGCATCGGGTTTTACGGGATACGTCGTATCGGTGCTGACCGTACTGTCGTCGTCGGACGATATGGATTCCTGTCCGCGGCCCGTAAGAATTTCGTTCTTGATAGTGGTTATGGTGTTATCTATTACCGAATAGATATTGCGCTTTATGGCGTTTGTCTGCTCTACGCCCCACTCTATTTTACCACAATCGATAAGCGCGTCGGCTTCGTTGTTCACTATTTCTATATTTACGAGCATGTCCGCGGCATAGCGATACAGTCCCTCGATATCCGTCCCGAAAGAAGACGACAGATCTGATGCGTTGCTGTTTACGTATTCCACAAGATCGCGTTTGTAAACTACTTTCTCCTCGGTAGTATACGTAACGTCGTTTGACGTTTGATCGCCGTCGTCATCCTTAATAATGACGCTGTTCTTGATTTCGTACGCGTTTACGCGCGCTATTACTTGCTGCAAATCGCGTTCGTCGTCATGAGAAAAGAACGAGCAGCCGAGCAGCATGCACGCCGATAATGCAACGGTCAATATTCCTACAACAATGCGTTTAAACACTTAGAGACACCTATACCGATTAAAGTCCTAATATTATACTAAATCACGCCGAAAAAATCAAACGTTTTGGCTATGTTTTTGCCATTTCGTTTATTTTTTATGCAAAAGCCCGAGCAAGCCGCATATCCGCAATTACATTGCCGCGCTGTAAGAGCAAAATCAAGCTTTTCTGATAAACGTAAAAACTAAATAATTTCAATAATATTTTTTCTATGCTTTTGTGCATATTCATAAGCAATTGCTGTTCCACTATGGGGAATTTTATATTTACAGTAAAAAACACATATATTACTGCTATCAATAAGTTCCTCATTTCTTTTGACATAAACAAGTCTATTTGCATTATGAGCTTTTTCTGCGTAATAAGTTTTTTCGTAAAAGCTCAAAAGTACCTTTCTAAAATTATTTCTTCCATTGTTCCATTTGCAACAATAGCTTTTGTTCTTTTATTTGTATTCATATGGAAAACCTCATAATTGACTATGACTCTATTATATTGCCTGTCAGTCAATTAGTCAAAATATTTCATAGCATAAAATAGAATTATGAGATTTATCGATTTCGGTGTTAATTTGGCAAGAATACGAATTAAGTCGGGTTTGTCGGCTTATGAGTTAAGTTTGCGTATCGGCAAAGACGCAAGCTATATCCATAAAGTCGAAAGCGGCAAAATAAATATAAGCTTGAAAGCGATATTGAAAATTTGCGAAGTGTTGAATATAGAGCCTGTCGAGCTGTTCTCGCCGATAATTATATAGAATAGATTTCTCCGCTACGTTCGCTTGCGCTCACTTCGGTCGAAATGACAAGCACTGCACCAATGTCATCCCGAATGTTTTTTAACATAAAGGTTTCTTGCTTACTGCTTTGTCTAAAGAAGTAAGTCATCCCGAGCGTTTTTTGCCCTCTCGAGGGATCTATAAAGTAATTCGGAATTCGGAAAGATTTCTCCGCTCCGTTCACTATCGCTCACTTCGGTCGAAATGACATGAACGGGGCGTGACGCGCTACGGTCGAAAGGACATGGAATAGGACGTGACGCGATGGACAAAGAGGCGTTCAATAAATTTCTAACGTAACGAAATTATTCGGGTGTAACCTACAACGAACAGTCTAAGTAAACACACGGCACTAAAAGTTTTCTTGCTTACTTCTTTTACAAAAGAAGTAAGCCGAATTAAATATCGGTTTTACCCAACCACCGCAACAGATTTTTAACGCTGTCGAAAACCACGAGCGGAGCTTTGACCGCACTGAACACGCCGCCGAACTTTTCGAATCCGCCTTTTACGTCCTTTATGTCGGCAAATTCTATTTTGGCGCCCGATCTGAGCAACGTGACCGACGTCGCGTTTACGGCGGCGGCAAGGTTTTTTATAAGCCCTACGTTTGCAAGGTTCTTTATTTCCGTCGGAACGTTTTCGTACGCGTCTTTTAATTTGTTCAAAAGTTCTTCGCGCTCTTTTTCGGACTTGAGCAATGATATCCTGCGGTAAAGCTCGATACGCATAGCGCCGTCGCAGTAGTCTTTGGGGATAACCGCCGTAAAATCGACTTTCATTACGGGGTCTTTGTGCGCGCGCACTGCCTGACCCTTTATTTCGGCAACCGCTTCGTTAAGCAGTTTGCAGTACATATTGTATCCCACGCTTACCATATGTCCGTGCTGTTCCGCGCCGAACACGTTGCCCACGCCGCGGATACGCATATCCTGTTCGGCTATCTTTACGCCGCTGCCGAGTTCGGTATAACGCGAAACCGCGGTAAGCCGCTCGAGCGCCGCGCCGGTAAGCGCCGTTTCGCTGCCGTAAGTAAAATACACCTGCGCCACTCTGTCCGACCGCCCCACTCTGCCTTTTAACTGATACATCTGGCTCAAGCCCATGTTTTCCGCACCGTAAACTATCATAGTGTTGGCATTGGGGATATCTATTCCGTTTTCGATTATGGTAGTGGCAACAAGCACGTCCGCTTTTTTTGCCGCAAAGTTTTCCACGGCGGCGTTCATGAGTTTTTTATCCATTTGCCCGTGCGCATAGGTAAATTTTATATCGGGCATTAGCGATTGCAGTTTGCCCGTATATTCGGCAATGCCGCCGCCGAGCTTGCCGCCGTTGACGTAATTATACACGATAAAAACCTGACCGCCGCGCGCGACCTCGCGCGTTACGGCGTCCACCGTGAGCGCGTCCGAATACTCGGTCACATATACTTGAGCCGGCAGTCTGCCCGTAGGCGGAGTTTCGAGCATGCTAACGTCGCGTATGCCCGACATTGCCATGTGCAGAGTGCGCGGAATAGGCGTAGCCGAAAGAGTCAAAACGTTTATGTCCGTTTTTAGATTTTTTATCTTTTCTTTGTCCGACACCCCGAATTTCTGTTCCTCGTCGAGAATGAGCAGCTCGAGATTTTTAAACTTTACTCCGCCGCCCAACAGCTTATGCGTGCCGCACACTATATCTATAGTCCCGTCCGCCAAGCCTTGCAACGTTTTGGCCGTATTCGGTTCTGCGCGCGACAGCGCGCCCACGTTCACGCCGAACCGACCCATGCGCCTGACCGTAGTATTGTAATGCTGATGACAAAGCACGGTCGTAGGCGACATGAACGCTACCTGTCCGCCCTGCGATATTACTTTAAACGCGACGCGCAGCGCGACTTCGGTCTTACCGAACCCCACGTCGCCGCAAATAAGTCTGTCCATTATTTTTCCGCTCGACAGATCGCCGAAACAAGCGTCGATAGCCGCAAGCTGATCGGGCGTTTCGCTGTACGGAAAATCTGCGGCAAACTCGTCCTCTATTTCGCTGTCCGTGCCGTATCGCTTGCCTTCGGACGTTTCGCGCCGTGCATACAGCCGCAACAGATCGAACGCCATGGTTTTAAGCCGCGACTTTACTTTGGCTTTGGTACGCTCGAACTCCGCGCCGCCGAGCTTATTCAGTTTGGGCGGCGTGTCGTTGAAATCGTACTTGCTGAGCCGTCCGAGATTCTCTACAGGCACGTACAACGTATCGCCGCCGGCGTAACGCACCGTTATATAATCGCGCTCGTACTCGCCGAAATCGACCGCGCCCACCGCCTCGCAAATGCCTATGCCGTGCGTTTCGTGCACCACGTAATCGCCCACCTTGGGCAATTCCGCCATGCCCGTACGTCGTACCGACTCGAACGGATCGCGCTTCATGCCGACGTTGCGCATGCCGATAACAACGGTATTTATATCGAAAAACACACCGCCGTCCGCCGTCGGAAAAATATAATCCACGCCGAAACAGTCTATCTGTTCCAAGCCCTGTCTTATATCGGCGGCGATGAGAACGCGCATGCCGCGCGACTTCCAACCGTCGACGTCGTTTTTAAGTTCCGCCAAGTTCCGACCGTAAAGCGGCAGATCGATGCTCTTGAATTTATACACCCTGTCGGGCGAAAAAAATCTGTTATTGCTGTCTATGGCGTGAAAGCATAACGCCGCGCCCGATACGGGCGGCGTTTTAACGAGATTGTGTTCCGAACAGTACGGCGCTTCGCCGGCTTCTATAAGCCGCTTGGCGCGCGAAACGTGTTCGCGGTAGGCAAACACGCAGTTGTCGTAAACGGTTTTGGCGTCCTCGAAAACTATGGGCATGCCGCAAAACTTATCGAGCGTGGTATGCTCGAACAGCGACAGAACGGTCTGTTCCCCGTCGCTGTCGCCCGACCTGAGCCGTTCCGCCATGCGGTGTTCCGGCGGAATGCCCGACGACTTGCGTTTCTCGCCCTCAGCAATCAGTTTTTCTATTGCGCCGCTCCTATCGGAACAAAGCGTTTCGGTCGCCGGATACGCGACAAACTTATCCAATCTGTCGCCGGCGCTCTGCGACGCCGTATCGAGCGCGCGCACGGAATCGCATTCGTACCCGAAAAATTCGATACGCGCCGCCTCGCCGCTCGGCGCGCACACGTCTATTATATCGCCGCGCACCGAAAACTGCGCCGGTTCTTCCACATGTCCGCTGCGCGTGTAGCCCGCCGCGGTAAGCGCGCGCAAAACGTCGTCCGTGCGCAGTTTTTTACCGACCTCGAACGTGACCGACGCATCGACCAAAGCTTGAGCGCGCGGCACGATCTGCATAAGCGCCTCGGACGTTGTAACTACGACTTGGCACTTGCCGCTCGCTATATTGTATAGCGCCTTGGCGCGTGCGCCCGACCGCTCCGTTCCCGAAATGAGTATAACGTTGTTTTTGGGCAGCAACAATTCCGCCGTCGAAAAATGCAAAGACAGCTCGACGAACGCCGTGCGCGCCGATACGACGTCGGCGCAAACAAGCATAAACTTATCGAGCGCACAGCAAAACAGCAGTGCGTCCGACTTGCTAAGACCGAAAACGGACGTGCGCTTGCCGCTCTTTACCGCAGCTATCGCTTCGCCCGTCGTACCGCCCGAGTTATTTAGTATTTCGCCGATGTCTTGCATAATTTAAATTCGAAATCGGGAATTATCGATCGCTTTCCGATCCTTTATTCCCGAGTTAAACCGTTCCCGACGTCCACCGTAAGCGTCTGCCACGGTTTGTCGATAAGCCAATCTTCTATAAAATCGCACGCCGCGCCGCATGCCGCATCCATGCACGGCCGCCACTCTGCAGGCACGTGCGACAGCACGTAATCGGCAAGCGCCATATAGTTCGGTCTGAACCCGATACCGATACGCACTCTTGCGAATTCGGAAGAACCGAGCTTGGCTGTTATATCGCGCATACCGTTGTGCGTTCCGGCAGACCCCTTTTCGCGCGCACGCACAACGCCTTTGGCTATATCTATATCGTCGTACACGACAAGGATATCTTCGGGCGCGATCTTATAGTAGCGCGACAGTTGCGCAACCGCGTCGCCCGAAAGATTCATATAAGTATTCGGCTTGCACAAAAGCGTTTTCTGCCCGAACAAGATCGGATCGGATAAGTACGCGTTGCTTTTTTTGTCTAACGCAAAATCGGGCGCACAAAACCTCGACGCGAGTTTATCCGCCGCATTGAACCCGATATTGTGATATGTGTCCCGATAATCGTTCCCGGGATTGCCCAAGCCGACTACAAGTTTCATTATCAATCGATAACGGCGTTGAGCTTATCTACAAGCTCGTTCACGTCGTTGCCGTGCGCGGCAGCCGCTTCGGCAACCGTTTCGCCGCGCGATATGGGGCAACCCAAGCAGTGCATGCCCATATCGAAAAACACCTGCGCCACTTTTTCGTTTTCGGGCGCAATGCACAATACGTCGTAGATAGTCATATCGGCAGTTACTTTATTAGCCATGACGGTTCTCCTTTTATATCCGTTTTTCCAATGTAGTATAAACTTTAATCGTAAGTTTGTCAATCGTTTGCCGCACTCGACCGCACGCCGCGCCTATTCGGTCCTTTGCACGATCTCCAAAGCGACGCGCGCCTTTATCTTGCCGCCGAACATATCCAATTCGATATCGGCATAGCGGTTGTGACGGTTGATATACGTTATAAGCCCTTCATAACCTTTGAGCGGACCGTCCTCTACCGTCACTTTGTCGCCGACTATATACCCGACCGAACATTCCAAACAGCGTTTGCCGCGCAAAAGAAACTCGAGTCGCCGCCGCTCGTCTATGGGTAACGCTATATTACCGTGCGACGACCCCATGCGCAACAGCCGTATTATGTCCTGCGAACCGTAAATGTATGCGCCGAACTCGCGCACGAACACTTCGGGCGGCATGGTTGTTTCCATAAAAACATAGCCCGGGAACAGCGGACGTTTGCGGTATGATTTTCCTATCAGTCTGTCTTGCTTGCTGCGGTAATAGTATTCCGATTCGGGACAGAACGGATCGAACTCATAGTCGAACGTTTGTTTTTGTATATATCTGTTTATGTCTGCTATAACGCGCTGTTCGGAATTGGCGCGCACGTACATGACATACCACTGATACGGCTCTTGCATGATCTCTCCTCGCTCGGTAGATAGATTATTATTCTAACATATTATTCCGACAAAAAAAAGTGTTTTGACGCGATTACCGCAACTCATTTGCTTATAAAAGACTTGACAACGGTTATAGTACGGTGATAAACTATCGTTATGGTCGATAAAGAGAGAACAAAAAGATCGGGCGCGCACAAACAGACGTCCGCACAAACCAACCGTACGGTTATAAAAATAGTAGTCGCGGCTCTTTCCGTGTTTTTGTTGTTGCTTATAATAGCGCTTATAATCAATCTCGTTAAACTCGGCGCGGTGAACAGCCGCAAAAAAGCGCTCGAAAACCAAAACGCGCAGCTTGCGCAGATAATAGAAAAGAACGACGGCATGATAGATTACTGCGCCTCTTCCGAGTTTGTGGAAAACTATGCGCGCGAAATGCTCGATATGGTTTACCGCGGCGAAATAGTAGTAGACAGCGAATAACCGCAAAAAGAAGACCGTTACATTGCGCAACGGTCTTTATTATTTAAATCTATTCCCAATCCAACATTACGGAGGAATTATGCTTGCAGCGATAGACATCGGATCCAATTCGATTCGCATGGCGACGGATAGCGGTATCATACGTTCGACGATCACCAAACTCGCCGACGGCTTGCAATTTACGGGCAAGCTGTCCGAAACGGGCATAGCGGTGACGGAAGCCGCGCTCAGATCGTACATTGACGAATGCCGAGCGTTGGGCTGCGAAAAAACGATCGCGTTTGCGACCGAAGCGGTACGCCGCGCCGCAGACGGCAACGACTTTATTGCGCGCATCAAGAAAAATATCGGGCTCGACATAATACTGCTCTCTCACGAACAGGAAGCGGAGCTGGCGCTGTTCGGCGCGGACAAACCGAGCGGCGCGGTAACGGTATGCGATCTCGGCGGCGGTTCGCTCGAGGTAATTTCGTCGCCCGACGGAACAAGACCCGACTATGTAAAAAGCCTGCCGCTCGGCGTGGTGGTGCTTAAAAACACATTCGACGGGGATTATCGCAAAGCAATAGACACCCTGCCGCAAACGGTATCGGAATACGGCGAAATACAAAAACGTCCCGTCGTTATTTCGGGCGGCAGCGCTTGCGCGATAGCCGCAGGCATACTCGATCTCAAGGTCTACGACAAGACAGCCGTTACGCGCAAGTTCACGGCAAAACAGCTCGACGAATTCATGCCAATAGCTTTAAGTCCCAAGCTCGCGACTTTCCGTCCCGTATGCGCGCGCCGAGCAGATACCCTGCCGTACGGCGCGATAATTATACAGGCGCTGTTGAATCACTTGAACGCAACCGAATTCCATGTTTCGGACGCAGGCAATCTCGACGCGATAATAAAAGGCTATAAAATTTAATTTTTGATTTCCGCTATCACGTATTCCGCAGGCGCGGATGTCTTAACGGGAAATCCCCAACCGGCAAGCCCCGACGTTACTATCGCTTGACAGTGTTCGCCTATCGTTGCGTGCCCGTAATTCAGATCGTTCAGCTTGAACAGATCGAACAGTAAATTTGCCGGAAATATCTGTCCGCCGTGCGTATGCCCCGATAAAATAAGATCGACGCCGGCATCCGCGTTTTCGGCGTACTCGTGCGGTTGGTGATCGAGCGTAATAACGAAACTATTCGGATCGACCCCGTTCATAAGCTCGGCTATAGGTTTTCGTCCGCCGTTTGCACGGTACGATCTGTCCTCGCGCCCAATAAGCGTAAGCTCGGAATTTACGGTATACGCCTCGTCGCGCAATACTGTTATTCCGCTGTCCGTGATTGCCTGTTCCAGCTCGGCTTCCGTGAACGCCGCCGTATCGGAATACAACTGCCTGTCATGATTGCCGTACACATAAAACACGCCGAATTCGCTCTTTATCGACCCCAGCGTGTCAAAGACTTCGCGCATGCCGTCCGCAGTCGTACTCTCGTCGACGATATCGCCGCACAGCACGACGACGCTCGGGTATGCGGCGCTTATTTCGTCGCAAATGCGGTCAAGCTCTGCGCCGTCTATCGATATACCGTAATGCACGTCGGAGATAAGCGCAACGGTGTACCCCTCGGCGCGCAAGCTTTTTTTCGTAAAGACACTATAATCGGCGCGCACAACGTTATTCATTACCGCATAACCGGCTATTACCATAACAAGCGCCGCAACAAGCGGAACGATTCCGCTGCCGTAAACCGTTTTCCACGCTTTACATCCGTCCGCATATCTTTTTTTGCACGCTTTTTTAACGATAAAATTCGCAAAGTCGAAAACAAGCGCGAATACCAAAATATGCAACGTAAAAACGGCGCCGATCCCCATATCGGACGCGAAAACCGCAGCCAAACATGCGGCGATAAGCGCTATTACCGCTCCGAACGCACGATCCGTTTTTATATCGATCCCGGCGACGGTACAAGCACGCCGTATGTAAAAATAATAGAACGAAAAGGCAATGACAGCCAACAACGCCGACATTATGTACATAAACATTTATTATGCCTCCTCGATCGAATTTGATATATTATATACGATATCATTTAAAAAGTCAATGTTACATATATTAAAGCATGGCGTTTATTTGGCTGATAATGCTGTCGACGTCGCTCGGGCTGATGATATTCACCGACCCTGCCGCCGCAGTGAATTCCATGATAACGGGCGCGCACGGCGCCGTAGAGCTTTCGCTTAACCTGCTCGCGCTGTACGCGTTTTGGCTCGGGTTCTTTTCGCTTATAGAAAAACTCGGGCTGTCGCGCGGTCTCGAAAAACTGCTCCGCCCCGTGATATCGCGACTGTTCCCTTCTTGCGACCGGGAAACGCGCAAATACATAACCATGAACGTGTCCGCCAATCTGTTGGGGCTTGGCAATGCCGCCACGCCCATGGCGATATCCGCAATAAACCGCATGGATAACGGCAGTAAAAAAGCGTCGACCGACATGATAATGCTGACCGTGATCTCGGCGACAAGCTTGCAAATACTGCCCACAACGGTTATAGGCATGCGCGCTACGGCAGGCTCCGCCAACCCTGCGGACTTTCTTTTCCCGTCGCTCGTCGCCACGGTGCTTTCAACGGTTATAGGTATAATCGGCGTTAAACTGTGCGCCGCCGTGTTCGACAGAAAACGCAACGGCACGCCCGACGCGCATGCCGAAAAATCTCCGCTGTTTCCGACCGATCGATCCAAACCGCGCCGCAAAAAACGCGCGCGGCGCAAGGGGGTCGCGTCATGAGCGCTTACATTATCCCCATTCTGTTCTTGATAGTCTTGCTTCTGTCGTTTATCCGCCGCAAAGAACCGTACGGCGGTTTTATAGACGGCGCGCGCCAAGCCGTGGATCTTACGATAAACGTTTTTCCCTACCTTCTCGCCGTTATGGTCGCCGTCGAAGCGTTCCGCGTATCGGGCGCGTCGGCTTATCTTGCGCAAGCGGTCGCACCCGTGCTTAACACCGTAGGTCTGCCCAAAGAACTCGCCGAGCTTTTACTGCTCCGCCCCGTATCGGGCGCAGGCTCGCTCGCCATACTCGACGGCATCTATACCGACTACGGCGCGGACAGCTATATCGGGCGGTGCGCGTCCGTCATATACGGCTCGAGCGAAACGATTTTCTACATATCCACAATTTACTTCTCGCAGTCGCACGTACGAAAACTGCGCTATGCGATTCCCGTCGCGCTCGTCGCAACTATAACGGGCTGTATCGTCGGGTGTTATCTATTAAGATTTTTTTGACGCCTCGCCACGATCGTAACAATCGCAACAACAATAAGAACAGCGCAAGTGATTACAATACTAAAGATAACGACAGTTTTACTCACTCCGTCGTTAACATTCGCCGATGTATCGATCGGTTTTTCTGTCGCACCGAATGCAAAACAAAAATCTTCCGAAGTTTCCGCAGTACAAATCAAACCGCTCTTTTCCGTTTTTATATTTGATTCTATAATATAAGGATTATCATCGTTCAATTTAACAGTATAATCTGTTTTATAATTTCCCGTTTGTTTATGTTCCACGGAATATATCAAAGAATTCGATATGTAATTGCGCTGCACTGTTATCGGCAATGTGTAATTTATTACCGCCTCTCTATCTATTGCCACAATAAATTTGTATGCGTTCAACCGAAGATAATCAATTGAATACAAAAACAGTTCGTCATATTTAATATACGAATTTCGTAGCAATAATTTATTAACTTCCGAATAGAAATAATCTATAGGAACTCCTCCGTAGTCATCATAATAATATTTGAGCGATTCATATTGTTTGCATATATAATCTTTGCAAGTCATAATCTCGCTCCTATATTCGCAACTGCTGTCAAACAAATGCTCCGTAAAATCGCCAAGCACAAAAAAGTTATAATACGGTTTTGAAAAAGCATTTCGAAAAGTCCAGCAATAATTACCCTTTCCCATTTGAGATAATGCCGACTCATTGGAAGTTTCATAAATAAAGCTGTTGTTTTCTTTGAATGATAGCGAAATTGTTATTATCTCGCCGTTTGGAATAACGGAATAAAGCGTACCTATTATATTGTCGTCTAAAATAGGCGAAAAGTTATTTTCTATATCAAAACTATAATCTGTTTCCAATGTTTGATTACCAAACCAAACAGCGCCGTTCACCGCTTGACCGTTTAGCATTACGTTAAATTGAGGAACTTCTCTTGCCGTCGATATAAACGGAATTGCAAATTCTGCCTTACTCATATCTTTATTCGCCGTTACCCTGTAATTCGCTTCTTTCAGACCTATTCCATGCGATAGCAACTCCGTATCTGTAAAATCAAAACTTACATCGCCGTCTATGACCATCTCGGAACAAGCGCAATAAAGTCCGTATGTCGGAATTCTTTTACTTAACGTTTGCGCATTGGCAAATACCGGAAAAACAGAATATAAAGTTATTGAAAGTACGGTAAATATAATTACTGGTATTTTCTTATTTTTCATATTAGATAATCTCCCAACCGTCGATTATACTTATAATCGGCTTTTTCTTTTTATAAGCATACTCGCAAGCCATATATGCTCCTCCGCAATGCGTTATCACTCCCGCAACGATAAAATCGGCAATATCGACTAACTGTTTATTGGTTTCTATGATAGCCAATCGATTGGGCACTCTCCTTTCCAAAAGATAAACACTGTCGTCAAAACAACTCGGCAGACTAAATGAGTCATCTGAACTCTTTGTTTTTTCCGGAATGTATGACAACACCATAGTATTTTTCAAATGCGGATAAACGTCTTTCAATTCTTTTACCAAATAACTGCAATACACATCAAAATCACCGCGAAAACCCGAATAGAATTGAGTAACGCCTCTAGTTTCTATGATGTCTTTTAATATCAGCAAAAGTTTATCCCTGTATTGTTTAACATCCATATAGCGATGTCCGAAAAAAGCACATGATTTCATTTTTATTTGTCCTTTTGTTTGCATATATTAACGTCAATTCGCATTGCGTATTGTCGTTTACAAAGCAAATATATAATATCATTAGATGACGACAATGTAAATTGTTTATTGTCTAACCGCAAAGGGATTTGTAATGGCTATTTCGAAAGAGTTTCAAAAACGGTTTATAGAACTGACAAACGATATAGATGTAAAAAGCAAGGACAAGAAAGCCGAGGTAATAGGCATCAATCGTTCGACATTTTCAAACGCGTTTAATTATGGCATAGTTCCTAAAACTCCTTCTTTGATTCGCATTGCCGATTACTTTAATATATCGGTAGATTATTTGATAGCCAACACGAACGAAGACTATTTCGATAGGTCGACCCATCCTAAAAATTTTTTCGTGCGGCTGGAAGAACTGCGAATAGAGCACAACATCAAAACCAGATACGAATTAGCTCAAAAATTGCTTATTCACAGGAATAATATAGCCCAATGGTATAAATTAGATTGCTTGCCGTTGATTGACGATTTAATTATTATTGCAAGCTATTTTAACGTATCCGTAGACTATCTACTTGGCAGAACCGACGACAGAACGCCTTTAAAATACAAAAGCGCTATCCCCTTGCGAGAACAGCGCCGCAGAATATACTGTTCATCGCTTAGTCGCCAAACCAAAATTACAATCCGCATGAGAATTGTAAACGATTACGAGTATAGTTCTACCTATAGCTATTCTCATGCGGAATAAAAATATGTAATTTTGGTTTGGCAATTACAATTTTATCAAATATATTTGTTTTTGTCAATAAAAAGGCGATCGGCAATTACAAATGACAAATTGTAACTTCTTTATTTTTCCTAACATAAAAAGCGGCGACGAATAACGTTCGATACCGCTTTTTATGTTTGATTATATATACTTAATATTTGCTTACTTTCTTTCTTATGGGATAAGAACGGAACAGTTTATATCACTTGCAAACAATAACTCAAGCTTTTCTTGCTTACTTCTTTTCCCGAAAAGAAGTAAGTTATTTGGCAAGCGAAACCGCAACGGCGCATGCAACGGTAGCGCCGACCATGGGGTTATTGCCCATACCGATAAGCCCCATCATTTCGACGTGCGCCGGCACGGAGCTACTGCCTGCGAACTGCGCGTCGCTATGCATACGACCCATGGTATCGGTCATGCCGTACGATGCCGGACCGGCAGCTACGTTATCGGGGTGAAGGGTCCTGCCCGTACCGCCGCCGCTCGCTACCGAGAAATACTTTTTATCGTTTTCCTGACACCATTTTTTATACGTACCGGCAACGGGGTGTTGGAAACGCGTGGGGTTGGTGGAGTTACCCGTGATCGACACGTCCACCTTTTCGTGACGCATGATCGCAACGCCCTCGCTCACATCGTCGGCGCCGTAGCAGCGCACTTTTGCGCGCTCGCCGTCCGAGAACGGAACTTCGCGAACGATCTTAAGCTCGCCCGTAAAGTAGTCGTACTTTGTCTGAACATATGTAAACCCGTTGATACGCGAGATTATGTACGCCGCGTCCTTGCCCAAGCCGTTAAGTATGACGCGGAGCGGTTTTTTACGCGCCTTGTTGGCATTGCGCGCAATACCGATCGCGCCTTCCGCAGCAGCGAACGACTCGTGACCGGCGAGGAACGCAAAGCAATCCGTTTCTTCGCGGAGCAACATTGCCCCGAGATTGCCGTGTCCCAAACCGACTTTGCGCTGATCGGCGACACTGCCGGGGATACAGAACGACTGCAAGCCGATACCGATGCACTCGGCGGCGTCCGCGGCGGTCTTAACGCCCTTTTTGAACGCTATGGCACAACCGACGGTGTACGCCCATACCGCGTTCTCGAACGCTATGGGCTGAACGCCTTTTACGATCTCTTCCACATTGACACCGCGTTTAAGGCAGATGTCGCGCGCGTCCTCGAGGGACTTGATGCCATAGTTTTTAAGCTCGGCATTTATCTTATCTATTCTTCTTTCGTATCCTTCGAATGTAACAGCCATGATTATTCCCTCCTACTACTCGTTGCGCGGCACTATATACTTAGCCGCGTTTTCGAATCTGCCGTAATGCTTTTTGGACTTTTCGAGCGCGTCGTTGCCGCTCATGCCCTCTTGCACGTATTTCATAAGCAAGCCGAGGTTGACATACTCATAGCCGGTGATCTCGCCGTTCTTGTCGAGCGCAAGACGCGTGACATAGCCTTCCGCCATTTCGAGATAGCGCGGTCCTTTGAGCTTGGTCGAATACATTGTACCCACCTGCGAGCGCAAGCCTTTGCCGAGATCCTCGAGTCCCGCGCCTACGGGCAGACCCGCGTCGGAGAACGCCGATTGCGTTCTGCCGTAAACTATCTGTAAAAACAGCTCGCGCATTGCCACGTTAATGGCGTCGCAAACAAGATCGGTATTGACCGCCTCGAGCAACGTCTTGCCGGGCAGAATTTCCGCCGCCATAGCCGCCGAGTGCGTCATGCCCGAGCAGCCGATCGTTTCGACCAGCGCTTCCTCGATAACGCCGTTCTTGATGTTGAGCGTAAGCTTGCACGTGCCCTGTTGGGGCGCGCAGCAACCGCAGCCGTGCGTAAGTCCGCTGATATCCTTGATATCATAGGCTTGAACCCACTTGCCCTCTTCGGGAATGGGAGCAGGACCGTGATTGCAACCTTTTGCAACGCACTGCATGTTTTCCACTTCGCGTGAATATTGCATAAAATCCTCCGAAAAATTTTTGTTTTTGCTTTTTTATCTGCCGCTGTTCCGCGCGGCATTACGTACTGTACAAGTATAACACAATCTACATTTAAACGCAAGATTTTACAAAAAGAATTATAAATTTTTATGCGCTACTTCTTCTGCAAAAGAACGGCAATCAAGTTCCGAATTATTTTTCGTTTTTCTGCGCAAACTAACAACCGAACGGAGGATAACATGGAAACCGAAATGACCAAAGAACAGCAAGTCAAGCGCGAACGCGAAGTCGAATTTTTAAAACAATTGCACCAAGCCGCACAAATGGGCAGGGACGCGCTCGAACACGTCAATACCAATATCGGACCGGGCGAACTGAGAACGGCAGTCGAAAAAGACATATTCGATTATTCGGACGTCTGTTCTCAAATCACCGAAAAACTCGAGGAGCGCGACGAACAGCCGAAAAGCGTCGGCAAAATAGCGCGCGCAATGTCCGGCTTGATGATCGATTTCAAAATAAACGACGAAACGCCCGAACGCGAAGTCGCAAAAATGATAATCGACGGCACGACCAAGGGCGTTACCGAATGCACGTCCAAACTGAGCGATTATGCCGACGTGGACAACGACGTGAAAAATATCGGCTATAAACTGCTTTGGGTCGAACAAAAAAATATAGACGAAATGCGCAGATTTTTGCATAACTGATAAAAAACGGTTGACAACAAAAATTCAAACTGATATATTATGTCACAGTCATCGGAGAACTTTCAATCCCGATTGAAAAGTTGACAAGATGTCGGGCGGGCTCGGTAAATTTTAACCGAGCCTTTTTGTATGAGTTTTATCGAGCGAGGAGTAATCGTGACACGCATGCAGATTTCGGATAGATTCACATTTTTCAGGCTAATACGTTTCGCACTGCCCACTATCATCATGGTGATTTTCACGTCGTTGTACGGTATTGTGGACGGTTTATTTATTTCCAACGTTGTCGGCGACGACGCTTTTACAGCCGTCAATTTGTTTTTGCCCGTTTTCTATATGCTCGGGTCTATCGGGTTTCTGCTCGGCAGCGGCGGTTGCGCGCTTATTGCCAAACTTTTCGGTCAAGGCGACGAACATACTGCGCGCCGCATGTTTTCGGGACTTTTTATTATTACCGCTGTAACAGCCGCAACGTTTACTGCGATCATGATCCCCGTAATGCCCCGAGTAGCGTCGGCGCTCGGCGCGAAAGGCGACGTGTACGGTCACTGCGTTACGTACGGGCGAATAATGCTCGCCGGGCTTGTGCCGTTTATACTTCAATCGTTTTTTCAATACTATTTCGCCGTAGCCGACCGCCCCAAACTCGGGCTTGCCATTACGGTCGCCGCAGGCGTTACCAACATGCTCGGCGATTTTTTGCTTATCTATGTCGCAGATATGGGCGTAGTGGGCGCGGCAGTCGCGACCATTGTCGGCGAATGCGTGGGCAGCGTTATTCCCGTTGCGTATTTCTTTATAAAGAAAGGCAAACGCTTATACTTTGCCAAACCGTCGTTCAACGCGAAAACCATATTCAAGATCTGTTCCAACGGCTCGTCGGAAATGATAACCAATATATCCTCTTCGCTCGTAAACATGCTGTACAACTTCCAACTCCTTAAATACATCGGCAACGACGGCGTGGTGGCGTACGGTATACTGATGTACATAGGCTTTATCTTTATCGGTTGCTATCTCGGTTTTGCCGTCGGAGTATCGCCGATCGTCGGCTACAACTACGGTGCGAACGACCGCGAACAACTGCAAAGCATATTTAAAAAATGCCTGCTGTTCTATACCGCAGCAGCCGTGATCATGACCGCGCTTTCCGAAGCGCTGGCCTCACCGCTCGCGTACGTGTTTGTAAACTACGACGAAAATCTGTTGGAGCTTACGACGCTTGCCATTCGCATATATTCACTGTCGTTCCTGATAAGCGGATTCAATATTTTCGCGTCCGCATTCTTTACCGCGCTCAATAACGGACCCGTATCGTTTGTAATATCCGTATCGCGCACGCTCTTGTTCCAGATCGGCGCGGTATTCCTCACACCGCTCATATTCGGCGTGAACGGGATATGGAGCGCAACGGCTGTCGCCGAACTTCTGTCGCTCGCGATCTCCGTCACCATGATAATGATCTATCGCAAAAAATACGGCTATGTAAAATCCGCGGCGCTTAATTCCGACGCTTGATCACTCATAACTCTACTATTTTTTGAGTTGCTAATTATCCGCGTATATTTTCCGATAAATTCGACAAAATAATATCGAGGAGGAAAATGTTTAACATGGATAAGCTTACATCGGGCAAGATTGCCCCCAAAACGGGCGCATACAACATTGTATCGTCCAAAGGCAAAGTCGTAGGTTCGGTTCACGTCAAAAAAGGCAACAGAATGCCTCCGACGCGTCACGCCAACAGCCATTTCGAGATCGACGGCTGATCTGCGGCGACAAGGAAAACAATTCCTTTTATATAACGGCGCTTTTCCTAATCTGCCGTTACGAAAAAACCTTGCATACTCGTTACGCAAGGCTTTTTTGTCGTATGTATTTTATTCCACGCTCTTAAGCGCTTCGACCATGGATATATTTTTTATTTTTATATTGAACATGAGCGTGGCGATAAGCGAAAACGCGAACGTAAGCAGCATGCAACCTATCGCGACGTACCAGCTCAAAAACGACGATATAAACACGTTGAACGACGACGATATATATATAAGCCACAGCATCAGCCCGTAGCCGAGCGGCAGACCTATCGCACAGCCGATAAGAGTTATCACTAAATTTTCAACGATAATCATTGCCGCTGTTTCTTTTTGCTTATACCCGAGTACCATCAGCGTGGCGATCTCTCTCGTGCGTTCTTTAAGATTGGTCGCCGTAATGTTGTATATTACCGCGACGGCAAGCACTGCCGCACCGATAACGAACAGTATGACCGCATAATCCAACAACGACATTTTATCCTTGAGCGATTCGAACACCGTCGCGAACGAACGCACGTCGCGAACGATACCGTCGTACCCCTCCAATATTTCGATCGCCGTTTCGAGGCTCGTTCCGTCGGTGACCGAAATGTACGCCGTATCCGCAAACAGCCCCACGCCCTTTTCGGTAAACAGTTTGTAACTGCAATAAGCCTTTTGCTCGAAATATTCGTACACGATATGCGTAACGGTAACCGTCATATCCACCGAATGGTTATCGAGAGCATAACCGGTAACGCGCACCGTGTCGCCCACTTTCGCACCAAGCTTATCCGCAAGCGCGGTCGGTATGGCAAACGTGTTTTCGTCAAACGTAACTCTATTCTCGCCGCTTATATCCGTATAAATTTTTATACAGTCGGGATCGGCGTATTCTATATCCGTCAAATCGCGCGGCAACGCCATGACCGTCATATCCGCCGTTTTACCGTCAAGCTCGAACCGTCCCGAAAACGACGGAACAAACGTTATGCTTTTAAGATATTCCACGCCGTTTCTATCGGATATTTCAGCAATATCGAACGTTTCGAGATCGACGGGCGCATTGATCGATACGGTAAGATCGTAACCGACAGACTTGTCGTAACCGTCGAACGAAAAATCCATATTGTCTTTAAGCCCGATAAGCCCGATAAGCAACGCAATACATCCGATAATACCGACGGACGAAAGCAGCATGCGCAGTTTATGCAAAAACATATTGCGCAAATTCATTTTCGTACCGAAGCCCAACCGTTTCCACAATCCCGTCCAACGCTCGGCAAGAATGCGCTTGGTCTTTTTGGGCGGCTTCGGGCGCATGGCTTGCGCCGGTTGGATCTTAAGCGTATGATGACACGACAAAAACGCGGCTAAGCACGCAAGCGCGGCGGCTACCGCTATGCCGAGTATCAAAAACAATACGCTTACATGTTGCGGCGTCGGCGGCATGCTGAACTGCCGCAAATACAGAAAATTCATCAACCACGGCACAAACAGTATACCTGCGCCGCCGCCGACAACACCGCCTATAATGCACGCAAACAGCGCATAAAAGATATACGAAAAATAAATACTGCCCTTGCTTACGCCGATCGCTTGTATCACGCCGATCTGCATGCGCTGATTGTCTACCGTTTTCGAAAGGGATATTATCGTTATCGCCGCCGCTACGGCAAAGAACATAAACGGCAACACGCCGGCAAGCGCCGCTATTGTGTCGTTGAGGCTGTTAAACGCCGTTACCGACGGGAAGTTTTCGCGGTCGAGCTTATACATATACAATCCTGCCGCCGCGCCCGTATCGGCAAACATTGCGTTTATGTCTTCCGCGCTCGACAGCGAATAGCGTTCGAACAATTTGTCGGTATCAAGATTGCCCGTGCCGATTATCTTTATGCCGTTAAACACGTCGACGTCTTTCGTCACGTCTTCGAACGTTCTGACAACGGGAACAAGCCCGACGTTTTCTATATACACGGGCGGCAAAACGATCTCAGCGTCTTCCGTATACAGATCGATGTCATCCATATTTACATACGCCGTAATAAACTCGTCGGGCAGCGCCGATGTGTTGCGCACGTTTACTTTATATATAACATCGGGCGAATGATATATTCCGCTTACTTTAAAGCCGTACTTGACCGATTCCGTTTCGGTCGTGTATTGCGCCGTCTGCTCCCCCGAGTTCTGCGTGTTCATTTCAAGCGTTATCGTTTTGAGCGTGGCAATATCGAAATCGAGCGTGTCGCCTATATTTATGTTGTGCCGTTCCGCCGCTACGGTATCGACCAATATCTCGCCGTGCGCCGGCATAGCGCCCGAAACAATCGTCGGTTCGTCGATACCGTCGGTAAGCGTCGTTACGGTCAGATCGATCTTTTTACCGCCTACCGCCGTTTGCGAATGGAAAGTATTATAGCCGGCGGCTTTCTTTACGCCCGACTCCGCCGCGATCTCTGCGACAGCCGTCGAGTTTACGTACATATATTCGGCTCGCGACGTCGCATAATTGCTTAAAGAATAATAGTCGTACACCTGATTGGTTATCGCCGCAGATCCCGCAGTTATTCCGGCAAAGAAAAAGCACCCGATTATTATCACCGCAACAATCGAAATAAAACTGCCTATGGTTTCGCGAATGTCCCGAAACGTTTTCAGCATTATGTATTTCATCGGGTTCTCCAAGTCGATTCGTACGGCGTTTGTCTACCACTCTATCGTGTCGACGGGAACGCGCTCGGCATTGACATCTATTTTTTCCACTTTGCCGCTGCGCATATGTATTACTTTGTCCGCCATCGGCGCGATCGCGCTGTTATGAGTGATAAGCACCACCGTTTTATTGTACTTGAGGTTTACGTCCTCAAGCAGTTTCAGCACCATTTTCCCCGTCTTGTAATCGAGCGCGCCCGTCGGCTCGTCGCATAGAAGCAGTAACGGGTTTTTGGCGACCGCGCGCGCGATCGCCACGCGCTGTTGCTCGCCGCCGGACAACTGACTCGGAAAGTTTTTTGCGCGATCCGCAAGTCCTACTTTTTCGAGCGTTTCCGCAGGATCGAGATGTTCGGGCGCGACCGACGCGGCAAACTCGACGTTTTCAAGCGCGTTAAGATTGGAAATCAGATTGTAAAACTGGAATACAAACCCTACTTTTTCGCGACGGTACATTGTAAGCTGTTTGCGGTTGTACTTTGTAATATCCTCGTCGTCCACGATAACCGCGCCGCCCGACGCGCCGTCCATGCCGCCGAGAATGTTCAAAACCGTGGACTTGCCCGCGCCCGACGCGCCGAGCACCACAACAAACTCGCCTGCGTCGACGGCAAAATCCACTCCCGCAAGCGCAGGTATTTCCACTTCGCCGAGCTTGTATATCTTACTGACGTTTTTAAACTCGATAAGGCTCATTGCTTACCTCCGTCGGGCGTGCAGAACATGCCTGCCGTTTTCACTTTGCCGTAATACGAATACCATTTGGCTTTGAGTTCGTCGCGCGGCGCGAGCGCGGTAAGATCGTCGAGTATTCCGCAAACAAGCGCCGAAAGATCCTTTTCGCTCTGCGAAGCGTCGCCGTCGTCGGGCGCATGGCGTTGCGAACAGATAAAGTCGAAATATGCGCCGTCCTCTATGGCAAACTCGTTAAGCACCGATCTTATCTCGCCGAACATCTCTTGCGGTTCCGACCCGTTCTTGAGAATGACGGCGAACTCGCGCCGCAAAAGCTGTAACCGATCGATGCAAAGCATACGGACTATCTCGTCCTTGCTCTCGAAATAAACATAGACCGTGGCTTTGGAGTATCCGGCTTCTTTTGCGAGCATATTCATATTCATGCCGTCATAGCCGTACTGCATGAGCAATCTGTCTGCCGTGTCCAACAGCGTTTTTCTGTGATAGCGCGTTGCCGCCGCCTTCTTCTCTTCCGACATATTTTCCTCGTGGTTTGTTTCGTATTATACCACTATTATGCGCAACTGTCAACCCACTTCTTTTGTTATTTTATCGCCGTGTATGGCCGCAGTCAATTCGGAAATCCTAATTATTTATCAGTCTATCAAGTTATTATTCTACCGCATAAACGCTTTACTTTTAAGTCAGAATCAAGTATAATATACCCACATCTTAATAATTCGGAGGCGTATCGAAGCGGTCATAACGAGGCGGTCTTGAAAACCGATTGAATTACGGCGGTCTATTCGCCCAAATCTTTCTACAAATGTTTTTATGCCTACTCGCCAAGACGGCTAAAATACTTGCTTTCAGTAGCGAAATCGTTATAAAATAGCCATATCGGGCAACTCGTTCAATCGGTCAAGTTTTTCTACAAAATAACCGTACGAACATAAACTTCTACAAATATTTCTACAAAATGTTTTTTTGCGGAAATCATACCAAAAAAATACGGAGGCATACCGAAGTGGTCATAACGGGGCGGTCTTGAAAACCGTTAGTCTGAAAGGGCACGGGGGTTCGAGTCCCTCTGCCTCCGCCAATTTAAGAACACTCGGCAGAACAAAAATGTTCTGCCGAGTGTTCTTAAATAAACTATTCAACACCAATATATTCTTTATACAATGATATTAAGGTTTGCCAATCTCCATCCAATAAACTCCTTTCCCCTAAAATTTCAATTAGATTTGTATTAGATAATTCGTTTAAAATCGCATTACTTGATCTGTTGTGACTAGTCAATAAAATGCATTGCTGATTTACATCAGAAAATAAAGAATTCATTAAATTAAAAACTTTTCTCATGTTATTATCATCAAAGTCATCTTTAAATGGTGTATCTATGATAAAAGGGAAATTTATATCGCGCAACCTCATCAACTTATTAACTGTTGCATAAAACCCTATAAATGTTTTATTCTTATCTGTGCCTGAGTAATTAGTTCTAAAACTAAAAAAGTCTTTTTTAAAATCTGATTTATACTTTAAATCTAGACCTAGTTTATGGAAATTTGAGGATAATTCCTGATAAAATATATTTAAAATAGCCGCATTCTTTTCTGTTTGAGACAAATCTTTTGAAACCAGTTTATATTTTTCACGATAAGTATATAATTGATTTTCTGTTTCTAAAATTTCCTCATTGATTTCATGCAAAACTTTTTCAACTCCAAAATCAGATAATTTTCTTATAAATTCAATTTTATACTCTTTATCTTTTAATTTGTTTTCTATTTCCTGCGCATCAAGTTTAATTTTTGAGAGCAACAATCTGTTTTCATCTAGCTTTTGTTGTAAATCAGCTATTTTAATTTTATTTTGAGAAATTTGATCACTTAACCCCCAAATTGAATCCTCTACATTATAAAGGTCAATTATGTCTTTTTCAAAAGCAGTATTGCATATGGGGCACTTATGAATTGTCGTATGCTTTTTAAGATGTTCAATAGCATCCTCGGCAATTTTAACTTGACTAGTATAAAAAGAAATTTTTTCAAAAAGTTCACTTACTATAAGCTTATATTCATTTTCACTTTTTAATATTTTGTCATATCTCCCAATTAATTGATTATATTCTTTTTCAAATTGCGCGACATCTATATTTTCTATTGCTGATATTTGCAAATATGTTTTATTCAGCAATTCTCTTAATTTCGTTAATTGAATTTCAATCTCTTTAATTTGTGCTTCAAGAACATTTTTTTCATGTTGTTTAGTGTAGTATCTATTATCTCTATACCCTAATAAATATTCTATTACTGCGTTTTTGTAGTCTACTAAAAAACTCAATTTGTCAAAAGTTTCAGTCAATAAAGAACTCCAACTCATATCTTGATCCACATAATTTAATAGAAAAATGTGATTGGGATATAGATTGGTAAGCTCATTATTTTTAAATCGATTTTGTAACTTTATTTTAAAATCAAATACTGAATTTAAATAAATAGCCAACTCACTAACATTATGAAAAACACATTGCTTTTTTGTATCCATATTTGTTAGAATAAAATAATTAGCTCCTCTTGCTATTTGTTTACCATTTAAATTTTTGCGGGCTAACGCAAACTCCGTTTCATTTAGATTAAAAAACAATAAATATGTATTATCAAAATCATTCCATTCTTGTTCAAAAACAACATCACAACCTAATGTGTACATAATTGATTTAGCGATACAAGACTTTCCTGATTTATTTTTACCAATTTTCCCTCCATAATAAAGCGCTTGAAAACACAAAAAGTTGACGGTCAATTGAAAATTTTATCTGATTTTAATATTCGGCGCACGAAAAAGGAAGTCAGTAAGTTCCAACTCCCTTTAACCGTTTATTAAGTTGTTTTCTGCCTATTTATCAGACAGATTAAACGCTTGAATAATTTCAATCAAAGTACATTCTTGTTTCATTCTCATAAAAAAAGATTGATAAACGACTGCAACGCAAACGTCATATTTACGTTTTTCGGGAGTGCCATTCCTACCGAACGGACCGGCAAGGAAGGAATTACATTTAGCTCGAACAGCGAGCCTTCTTTTAGCCTATTCAATGCATACTCGCGTGGGATACAGCCTATGCCCATACCGTCGATAACGAGCTTTTTCATAAATCCCCAGCTGTTTACTTCAACCGCAGGCTTAAAATTAACGCCGTGACTCACTCCGTAGTTGTTTACTGATTCACGCGATACCGTATGTTCTTCCATAAGCAACAACGGATATTTTTGCAAATCTCTCACACTCAACTCTTTTCCTTTAAGTTCGGAAAACCGTTCACCGCCGATAAATATGTCGTTCAGAAACACTATCGACTTGTCTATAACAATATCTTCGTCGTCTGCAATCGGCAAGTTAACAAAACCGATATCACATTCATTCTTCTTCATAAGCGCAAAGATTTTAGGTGAAACATCGGATATAAGCTCGATTTTCACTTGCGAAAAAAGCTTGTTATATTTAACGATTTTCTCTGACAGAATGTATTGAAAAATTGTCTCCGAAGCACCTATGCGTATCGTGCCTGTCGCATTCTGTTTGAGTGCGGCAAGCTTTTGTTCCACTCCATAAAGCAACTTAATAGCTTGCTCTACATCATCGAATATGATTTTTCCGCCCTGAGCGGAAAGCTCCATTCCGTGATGCATACGATTGAATAACGGAGTATCAAGCAATTCTTCCAATCGTTTAATAGACTGAGATGCCGCAGGCTGTGAGATAAACAGTTCTTCCGCCGCCTTGCTCAGACTGCCGTATTTTGCCACAGTATAAAATAACTTATATAATTCGAAATCAATCATGCTCATATCATATCACATAAAATAAATTTTGTAAACTTTTCAATTATCGGTGTACATACGTTTATACGGATTTTCGCTGTTCGGCGTCAGCACAAAATAGTCGGCGTCGAGCAAATGGTCGGCGTTCATATCATCAAAATATTTGCAATAGTCATCTATTATTCCTATCAGCTCAGTATCTTTGTTGCCGCATAACTTTTCGGCGCGCACTTGCGACGGAATTCTATGTGGCAAACTTTTACAGCGTAAATATATTTTACCGCCGTGCATACCCGTACCGCAAAAATTGTTTATTATAGGCAAACCGTCGTCATTTTGACCGAGTACGACGATAATTCCCCCCGCCTGATATTCCCCAAGAAACGATCCCGCTCGACCGCCTATTACGATGACCGGCTTGTATTCCATATACGCTTTCATATGAATACCTGCACGGTAGCCTGTATTGCCGTGAACATAAATTTTACCGCCGCGCATAGCGTAACCGGTAGCGTCGCCGGCATTACCGTGTATAATTATCGTACCGCTGTTCATAGTGTCGCCCGTAGCGTCCTGCGCGTTAGCATAGACATAGATCTCGCCACCGTTAAGATACGCGCCCAATGCGTTGCCGGGAGTACCGTTTATGACTATCTTTTTATCCGATACCCCCGTGCCTATATAGCGTTGACCGATACAACCGTTCAAAACAGTTTCTTTATCTACCGCATCTCGTATTCTTTTATTGAGCATTTGAAAATTCATATTCTCGTCAATATTGATTACCATATTACACCATCCTTGCAAGTTTGCATTTTCTCGTTTCCTCGGAAAACGCCATAAGCTGCGGCTCATCAAATAGCAAAGCTTTGTCCAACGTGTTCAAATCGGTTTTATTACGGATAAGCGAAGTGTATATTCCCGCTCGTGCTATATTTCCGATTAAAATAAAACCGACAAGCCGGTTATTCTTAACAAACAATTTTTTATAACCGTCTTTATACTTTTCTTGCAAACACTCGCCCTCATATACTCCCGCACTTAAAACGTGCAACCCGAAAAAGCCTACGGCGTTCATCGGAATACCTATTTCGAAAGAGTTTTCTTCGCCCGCCAAATTTATTCCTGCGCACCTGGCTTGAAAATACGCATTGGGAAGAATAGCGAGCACGCGATTCTTGTCAATCGAACTGTCGTAACCCTCCGCACAATCGCCTGCCGCATAGACGTCGGTAAGCGAAGTCTTACATTGCGCATCTATGACTATTCCCCTATTGCAATCGCCGCCGGCATCCTTTACAAGCTCCGCGTTCGGAACAACGCCAACGGCTATAACCAGAATATCAAACGGGATTTCCATTCCGCTTTTTAGTTTTGCATATTTTTCGGCAAACTCTGTAACTCTGTCGCCGAGCACAAATTTTATACCACGCTCCTGCAATTTGTTCTGCACAAACGCCGCACCCTCGCTATCCAATACCGACGGAAGAACTCTGTCGGCAAGATCGACCACGGTAACGCTTCTCACCCTTTCCAAAATACCTTCGACACATTTCAAGCCTATAAGCCCCGCACCGACCACAAGCACGCTTTTGTCTTTTGCAAGTACACTTTCAAGCGCGAGCATATCGTCGTATGTCATAAAGTTAAAAGCTTTTTTAACTTTGTCTATCCCATCCATTTTCGGCACGAACGGGCGCGAACCCGTTGCAACGAGGAGCTTATCGTACTCGACGTTCTTTCCGCTCTTTAAAACAACTTGTTTGTCGGCGGTGTTGATTTCCGTTGCCGTTTCACCAAGCATTAACTTTACGCCCATTTTCTCGTAAAAATCTACGGGACGGTAAAGCATATCCTCTCGCTTTATATCGCCTTTCAAATAATAAGATATCGTAGGTCTGCCGTAGCAGTGATGCTTTTCCGACGAAACGACTGTTATATCGCCCGACTTGTCAATCGTGCGTATTCCCTCGATTGCGGCGATGCCCGCCGTGGAATTGCCTATAATAACGTATTTCATTTCAATCACGCTCCTCGAATACGATTGCACCGTTCGGACAATACTTTACGCAAGTTGGCATATCCCTGCCGTTGTCGGTGCAAAGCATACATTTTTGCGCCGCCTTTCCGCTCGCATCCGGCATAATAGCACCGAACGGACAAACAAGCACGCAAGTGAAACAGCCGACGCACTTATTCTTATCTATCACCACCATACCGTCATCCGACTTAGAAAGCGCGCCCGCAATACAGCTTTGCACGCATATCGCGTTCGTGCAATGGCGACAATTGACGGCGAAATGGACGTCTACCCCGTCATCGCCCTCTACCTTGATTTTCGGAACGTATCGGTCTAATTTTCCTTTCAGCTTAAACATTTCGTCCAAGCCGGAGCCGGCAAACATACATTCGTATTCGCACAGCTTACAGCCAAGGCAACAGTTTTCGTTGACATAAATTCTTTTCATATCCGCTTCCCTCACATATCCTCGCCTGCGTGACGTATCCCGAGCACCTTGAACTCGGCGTCATTCAGTCCTACGCCGCGAAGCATCAACCTATTTCCACGGAGCGCTTCGATAGAATTCAACCCCATACCGCCCATCATTTCTTTTATTTCGTGATTCCACGCGGTTATGAGATTGACAAGCCGCTTATAGCCGATATCGGGATTGAGACGCTTTACCAAATCGGGACGTTGGGTAGCTATGCCCCAATTACATTTGCCGGTGTGACAACTACGACACAAATGACAGCCGAGCGCCAAAAGTGCCGCCGTTCCGATATAACACGCATCGGCACCGAGAGCGATTGCCTTAACTACGTCCGCACTCGAATGAATAGACCCGGCAACCACGACCGAAACGCTGTCGCGTATTCCTTCCTGCCGTAGTCGTTCGTCCACACGGGCAAGAGCAAGCTCTATGGGAATACCTACGTTGTCGCGTATTCTTGTGGGCGCCGCGCCCGTACCGCCGCGAAATCCGTCTATTGCTATTATATCTGCGCCCGAGCGCGCCACGCCCGACGCAATAGCCGCAACATTGTGTACGGCGGCGATCTTCACTATGATAGGCTTACGGTAATCGGTTGCCTCCTTGAGAGTGTAAATCAGCTGCCGCAAATCTTCTATCGAATAAATATCGTGGTGCGGAGCGGGAGAAATGGCGTCCACGCCCTTAGGTATCATTCGCGTTTTTGAAACGTCATCGGAAATTTTCATTCCGGGAAGATGTCCGCCTATACCGGGTTTTGCGCCTTGCCCCATCTTTATTTCGATTGCCGCGGCAGCCGCAAGATAATCGGCGTGTACGCCGAACCTACCCGAAGCCACCTGCACTATCGTGTTGTTCCCGTACTTGTAAAAGTCTTTATGCAATCCGCCCTCGCCCGTGTTATAAAAAATACCTAGCTCTTCGGCGGCACGCGCCAAACTTTCGTGAGCGTTATAGGAAATAGATCCGTAGCTCATTGCCGAAAACATAATCGGCATATTGAGCTTCAATTGGGGCGCAAGCGTGTCTATAAGTCTACCTTGATTGTCGCGCTTGATTTCCGCATCCTTTTTGCCGAGATATACGCAGGTTTCCATAGGCTCGCGCAAAGGATCTATCGATGGATTGGTTACTTGCGATGCGTTTACCAAAATTTTATCGAAATATTTGGGATAATCGTTGGGATTGCCCATAGACGAAAGAAGCACACCGCCCGAGTTTGCCTGTCTGTACACCTCATTCATTGTCTGCATAGACCAATTGGCATTGACTCGATATACATCATCCGACTTGACGATTTTTATTGCGTGCGTAGGACACAGACAGACGCACCTGTGACAATTTACGCATTTACTGCTGTCGGCAATCATCTTGCCCAAATCATTATCGAATTTATGTACGCTGTTCGCACATTGCCTTTCGCACACACGACAACCGATGCAATATTCCGCATTACGAACGACCTCGTATTCGTTAGGAATGAACGTATCCATATTATTCGTCCTCCCTTAATGTATAAATTACAGGCTGTCCGCCCGCCGGTGCGAAAATCTTATCGAGATCAGGCTCAATTACGCGAATTCCGCACTCTTCCGACGATATATATGCGAGATCGCCTTTTTCGGCGCAAACCATAGAGCGTAGCTTTAACCTATCGTTGAGAGCCATAATTCCGCCTTTAAAACCGAAAATAATGGAGAACGGTCCGTTGATCAAAAGCGACGGAAACGCCTTTCTCAAAAAGGTTTCCTCGCGCTTTTCCTCCTCGCCCTTTTCTTCGATAGTAGACCAGAACGACGCGGAAATCACTTTTGCGATCTCTTGTAAAGTCAATTTTTTCACGCGGATAAGGTAGTCGATTATGTATGTTATAACTTCCGTATCCGTTTGTAGCGAGCACTTATATCCGAACATTTCGATATACCGCCTGTTCGCGTCATAAGAGGATATTTCGCCGTTATGAACTACGGAATAATCCAAAAGCCCGAATGGATGCGCGCCACCCCACCATCCAGGAGTATTTGTCGGATATCTGCCGTGTGCCGTCCACGCATACCCTCTATATTCCTCATCCAGCAGATAAAACTTACCTATGTCCTCCGGGTAGCCGACGCCCTTGAAAATGCCCATATTTTTTCCGCTCGAAAATACGAACGCGCCGTCTATTTCGGCGTTTATTCGATTTACGCATTTTACAACGTACTGCTCTTCATCCATAAGCGAATTGTTCAGCTTTTTCGAAAGCGGATACAAAAAGTAACGGTAGATAATCGGCACGTTTGTTATGCTCTTTATTTTGCGTGTTTTCATCTCAGACGAATAGACGATTTCAAAATGTTTATTCAAAAAATCTTCCGTTTCCTTCCTCGACTGAAAATCGTTATAAAACAGATGAAACGCATAATAATCCTTATAATCGGGATAAATTCCGTAGCCCGCAAATCCGCCGCCCAAACCGTTGGAGCGATCGTGCATTGTAGCTATCGAGCGTATGATATTTTCGCCCGTCATTGTCTTGCCGCTTCTGTCTATAATTGCGCTGACCGCACAGCCGGAAAGGATCCTTACTTCACCTTCAAGCGGTGCATTGTTCAAATTACTCTTAAACATTATATTTATCCTTTTTTTTTCGCTCGATTTCTAAGTACCCGAAAGCCGCACAGCCAAATAATACTGCACGGCTCCCGAATAATTTGATTGTAAGCAAAATTGTTAGTCTGCAACCTCGTTGGAGAGTGCCGCTTTGCCCGTCTCGCCAGTGCGAACGCGCATCACATTTTCTACGTTGCTTACAAAAATCTTACCCGCGCCATAATTTCCGTCGGCAAGAACCTTTTGCGCTACGGCAACCACAAGCTTGGGATCGACTTCGGAAACAACAACCTCCACTTGAATTTTGGGAAGAAGGTGCATAGAAGTTTTAACGCCTCTGTATTGCCCCGTCTTGCCGCTTTGCGCTCCGCAACCCATTACGGTAGAAACCGTCATGCCTGTAACGCCTATCTGTGCCATAGCGTCTTTGAGCGTTAGGAACTTGTCTTGGCCGGTAATAATCGTTACTTTAGTGTAGCTTTCGGCTGTGTTAGGAACAAGCTCTATATTTGCAGGCTGAACTCCGCTTACATCCACAGTTGCGCCCTCGCCGTCATAGGAAGGCGCAGTGGGTAAAAAGTCTGCGTACGCACTGTCAAGCCCGTGTTCGGAAATATCCAGTCCCGCAACTTCGTCGTCTGCCGAAGCACGAAGCCCATTCCATGTCTTGCCGATCTTGATTGCCTTAATAAGCCCGCATTTTTCTTTGATCATTACAGGAATATACTTGATACCACCAAAGATGAGAATCATCCACACAACGGTCCATGCTATAATTGCAAGAACACCCGCAAGCTGTATGCCGAGCAAATATCCGTTTCCGCCGTAGAACACACCAAGCATTGACTTGTCGATAAGATTCCCCGCAGCATCAATACCCGCCGCACCGCTTTGGAAATCTACGCAAGCAAAGAAACCGACCGCGATTGTTCCCCATATGCCGTTTGCACAGTGTACCGCAACAGCCCCCACGGGGTCGTCTATATGCAATTTTTTATCCAACAGTTCCGCCACGACAACAACAAGAATTCCCGAAACCGCGCCGATTACCGTTGCGCCAAGAGCGTCAACGGTATAGCAGCCTGCGGTAATCGCCACAAGTCCGGCAAGCGATGCGTTAAGGCACATAGACACATCTGGCTTTTTGTTCTTGATCCAAGTGAATATCATACACACGACTGTTGCAATAGCCGGCGCTATGGTTGTTGTCAGAAAGATGTTAGCAAGTGAGCTTAACGACGTCGCCGCCGCGCCGTTGAAGCCGTACCAACCGAACCAAAGGATGAAACAGCCGAGTGCGCCGAGCGTCAGGCTGTGACCTTGAATCGCGTTAACCTTTATAACTTTTCCTTCCGCATTGCGTTCGTACTTACCGATACGGGGTTTGAGCATAATCGCACCGATAAGTGCAGCGATACCGCCTACGGTGTGGATACAAGCCGAGCCGGCGAAATCGACAAATCCCAAATTTACAAGCCAGCCGTTGCCCCAAACCCAACCCGCTTCCACGGGATAAACTACGAGAGAAATGAGCGCCGAATAGATGCAGTAAGAAATAAAACGCGTACGCTCTGCCATTGCGCCCGAAACAATAGTTGCCGCAGTTGCACAGAATACAAGGTTAAAAACAAAGTTCGAAGCATTTTCGGCAACGAAAGTTGAAAAGTCGCTGAACAGTCCCATCGTGGGCACGCCTATAAAGCCTCCGACCGCCTCCTGCCCTATGAGCAGAGAAAAGCCGAGAAGCATAAACACAACCGTACCGATACAGAAGTCCATCAAGTTCTTCATTATAATGTTGCCTGCATTCTTGGCACGGGTAAAGCCCGTCTCCACCATTGCAAAGCCGCATTGCATAAAGAACACGAGTGCGGCACCTATCAGAAACCAAATGCCGAAAGCATAGTCACCGACAAGTGCATAGATTTGTTCGTCCAACATATATTTACTCCTAAAAATGTAATACTATTTTAATGTGGCAGGCATATTTCTTTTATGCTCCGACGCTTGATGCATTTGCTCAATCTTGCGAACGGTTTCATAATCGATGTTTGTCATATCGCCGCTTATATAGTCATCGAGAGCGACATAGGTAAACCCAAAGCTATCTTCATCGGTCTTACCGCACAAGCCGTCCGACGGCGTCTTTACAACATACTTTTTATCCAATCCGAATTGATCGGCAAGCAGTTCACCGAGAGCCATAACTTCCGTACAGGTTAAATGTGCGATGGGATTGAAGTCGTATGCGCCGTCACCCCATTTGGTTGTCCAACCTACATATGCTTCACTTGCGTTACCGGTACCGATAACCCTATATCCGAGCGACTGAGCAATCGCATACAAAACTGTCATTCGAAGTCTCGGCGCGACATTCGTCTTTGCCTTATCGGTAATACAACGGCAATTCTCGACCGCGTTGACAAGTGAGTTGTAAGTAGTATTGATATTGACGACACAATGTTCGATGCCAAGAGTCTTAACTATATTAAATGCATCGACTATATCTTTTTGAATTCCGTTCGGCATGAGTACGCCGAGTACTTTGTCACCCCAAACTTTCTTTGCAAGCATAGCAACCGTTGTGCTGTCTTTGCCCCCACTTATTCCAATGACTACGCCGCGACACTGTGTACTATCTTTGTACCGGCACAACCATTTCATAATTTCCGATAACTTATTTTGCATATTTAACTCTGTATAACATATCACTGTATGAAGGATACGGCCAATAGTTGCTTGCCGCAAGTTTTTCGGCTTCGTCCGCTACCGTGCGCACGTCTTCCATATCGGGAATAATCGTATGAGCCATCGCTTTGGATGCGGCTCTTACGTCGTCTTTATCTATGTTCGCCAAATCGCCTTCCAATTTGCGCACCGCCGTAAACAATTTGTCATTAAGCGTCGCAAGCTCGGTAATAAGAGTGGTTTCCGCAAGCGAAGGCGCACCGCTTACCGCCGACTTCTTTGTCGTGAGATTTGCGCTGAGCTTCGCAACGTAATCGGAAAGAGTGGGTATAATATCTTGTTTTGCCATATCGAGCATAGTAAGCGCTTCTATATTGATTATCTTACTGTAGTTTTCGAGTGCGACTTCGCCTCGCGCAACCGCTTCCTGCTCGGCATAAACACCGTTACGAACAAATACGTCTATATTTTTCTTTTCAAAGAATACAGGCACCGCATCGGCTGTGTTTTTGTTGTTCAAAAGTCCTCTTTTCGCCGCTTCGGGTTCCCAATCGGGACCGTAGCCGTCAAGGTTGAAAATAATACGATAATGCGCCTTTAACTCGCGCTTGATGATTTTATTCGCCGTAGCTTCGATATCTTTCGCTTTCTCGAGCTCGTCGGCAAAAGCAGCAAAGGCGTCGGCAACGATTGTGTTCAACACAATGTTAGGATCGGCAACGTTTGCTTGTGAGCCGGGCATACGGAATTCGAATTTATTGCCGGTAAACGCAAACGGCGACGTACGGTTTCTGTCGGTTGCATCTTTTGGAAATATAGGACTTTCCGGAACGCCTATACTGCCTTTTTCCGCCTTGACGGGAACATAGCTTTCCCCTTTTACAATACAATCGACAAGCGCTCCCAGTTGATCGCCGAGATAAACCGATATAATTGCGGGCGGCGCTTCGTTTGCACCCAATCTGTGATCGTTGCCGGCAGAAGCAACCGACGCACGCAAAATTCCCTGATAATCATCCACAGACTTAATAACCGCCGCAAGCACCAGTTTGAAAAGCGTATTATTCTCCGGCTCTTTACCTGGATTAAGGAGATTTAAGCCCGTATCGGTAGACATCGACCAATTGTTATGCTTGCCGCTGCCGTTTATCCCCTCAAAAGGCTTTTCGTGCAAAAGACAAACAAGCCCGTGCTTTTCGGCAACCTTTTTCATGATTTCCATAGTGAGCATATTGGCGTCGACCGAAATATTGCTCGTAGTGAATACCGGAGCCATTTCGTGTTGCGCGGGAGCCACCTCGTTATGCTTGGTTTTGGATAGAATCCCGTAACTCCACAGTTCGGCGTCCAAATCGCGCATGTATGCCGAAATTGCGGGTTTAAGCACACCGAAATAGTGATCTTCAAGCTCTTGCCCACGCGAAGCCGGTGCACCGAAAAGAGTCCTTCCGCATAAGCGCAAATCTTTTCTCCTTTCGTAGTCCTCTGCCGAAATAAGGAAATACTCCTGTTCCGGACCTACTGTAGTAGCAACCTTTTTGCACTCTATACCGAATAACTTCAATATTCTCTTTGCTTGTTTGTCGAGCGCCGACATGGATTTTAACAGCGGGGCTTTTTTATCAAGCGTTTCGCCGGTGTACGATACGAAAATAGACGGTATGTAAAGCGTTCCGTCTTTCACAAATGCGGGCGACGTCGGATCCCACGCCGTATAGCCGCGCGCCATATACGTTGCACGTGATCCACCAGATGGAAAACTCGACGCGTCGGGTTCGCCCACTATTAAATTTTTACCCGAAAATTTCATTATAACGTGATCGCTTTCGGGCTCTATGAAGCTGTCGTGCTTTTCGGCGGTAAGCCCCGTAAGCGGCTGAAACCAATGCGTGAAATGTGTCGCGCCCTTCGATATTGCCCACTTTTTCATAGCGGAAGCTACAGAGCCCGCAATAGCAGTATCCAGTGGTTTACCTTCCTCTATGGTTGCGCGTAATGCTTTGTACGTCTCACTGGGCAAAGTATCCTTTTGCACCGCATCGTTAAAAACATTCTCTCCGAAATTTTCAGGTAATTTCATTTGTTTACTCCTTTCAAAATGTTTTTATTTTACGGTATTAAGTATAATCACACTATAATATAATGTCAATCAATAGGCATACACTTGAGATTTGTACATTTTAGTCTTTGATATAAGCTCACATTATATCATAAAAAATTGGAACAGCTTCTGCTATTCCAATTACATTGTTACCTTGACTTGTCCTTTTAGGTGCGTTCGATTGATATTTATTGTTTTTCATATTCTCCCTATGGAACGCAAACCTTGTAAAAGAAATTAAGAACAGAATACAATCGGCAAAATACAAAGCGTCGGTTGCAGTAAACAGCGAGCTTATATTGTTGTATTACAACATAGGTAAAACAATAAACGAGCATAAAGTTTGGGGCAATAAATTCATAGATAACCTTTCTAAAGATATAGCTCTTGCATATCCCGGAGTGAAAGGCTATTCAGCTCGCAATCTTAAATATATGGCAAAGTTTGCAGCCGAATTTACCGACGCTCAATTTGTGCAACAAGCTGTTGCACAAATTCCGTGGGGACATATTGTGGTGCTTTTAGATAGCGTTCCGATTGATGAACAAAGACGCTGGTACGTACTTAACACGATTGAACATGGCTGTTCCCGAAACGTACTTGTTCATCAAATCGAAAGCAAACTTTACGAAAGACAAGCTATTGCTGAAAAGGTTAGCAACTTTAAAAGCCATTTGCCTGCGCCGCAAAGCGAGCTTGCCGTTCAGACTATGAAAGATCCGTATGTGTTTGATTTCGTTCCTTTCAAAAAAGATATGGAAGAACGCGACATTGAAAATGCACTTGTAAAAGATATAACGGCGTTTCTGCTAGAGCTTGGCACCGGCTTTGCCTTCTTGGGACATCAATACCACTTGACTGTTGGTGGCGATGATTTTTATATAGACTTGTTGTTCTAAAATATCAATTTGCGTTGCTACGTTGTTATAGAATTGAAGAACGAGAAATTTAAACCCGAACACGCGGGACAACTCAGCTTTTACATTTCCGCAGTTGACGGTGAACTTAAAAAAGAAAGTGACAACCCCACGATAGGATTACTTCTTTGTAAAAGTAAAAACAATCTCGTTGCCGAATACGCTTTGCGTGATGTAAACAAACCTATGGGAATAAGCGAATACAGATTAGCCGAACTTCCAAAAGAATACAAAGACTTGTTGCCCTCTATTGAAGATATACAAAAGCGCATTAAATAGGTATTTTAATGCACACAACTTATTCTATAATATTGCAGATGAACTTTATAAATTTAAATGTTTATGTATAGGGGAGGTACGATTCGAACCTGGCACTCTCAATGTCGACTAATTGTTTAACGACAAAAATAGATTCATATCGCTCCTTAGGATTTCTTCTACAACAGCGCTCCGAAATATCATGAAAAATATGCGTTTTCTTATTCGGACTTTTAAACATTATATAGTTTATTAATTTTCCAATCGAATATATTTCACTTTGGACAGATGCATTTGCAAGGCTTGATTTTTGTTCTGGTGCCGTATAATCAGGCCTTCCATATGAATGTTTATCCGTATCTTCCATACGCTTTGATATATCAGCAATGTTACAGGCAAATCCAAAATCGGAAAGCTTCCAAATACTAGCATCAACACTTCTCACAAGTAAGAAGTTGCCTGGATGTAAGTCTCTATGCATTATATCATGCGAATGAATAAAAACTACACAGTCAATAATTCTTTTTACTATATTAATGCGCTCATTGATACTTAAAGAATTATAATTTTCAATATATGTTTCAAGTGAATCTTGAGCTGGCTCCATTAAAAACGACTTCCCATCAAAAGAAGTATCCACTACTTGTATGACATAATCATTATGAGCACTTTTCAATAAACGAAGTGTATCAAATTCGGTTTTGATTTCCCTTTGCAACGTTGTTTTTCTTATAAGTTTATTCCCCTCAACAATTTCTTCCTGTACTAACGCGCAAGCTCCTTGTTCATTAATTATTTTCCCGTAGCAATAACTTAATTGACTAATAGATAGAGCATCGTTAATTTTTTTCAAAATTGTTATTTTGTCATTTGCTGCTGCCAATAAACTCTCGATAAAGAATAGCTCGTTATTCACTAAGTATATATCATCTTTCTTATTGAATATCAACTTATTGCCATGCAAAAATGGCTCAAATTTATCTTGCAATACGCTTTTTTCTGTATGAGTAAAAGATGAAGCAATCCTTCTTAATTCCGCTATCGTCTTTCGATTATACCAAAACATTATTAGGCTCCGAACCTATCGTCATTAAATTCGCGAATTTCGGTATTTTTGATATATTCTTCCAATCTATTTTTTAAGGATGCCAATAAA
>Ga0137307_100296_pt1 | contig 73480 bp, 53 predicted proteins | sample NAcewD2O_March_2_FD_97180 | JGI IMG/M metagenome (GOLD analysis project Ga0137307, IMG submission 97180) | Mouse cecal microbial communities from Vienna, Austria - N-Acetylglucosamine amended D2O_March | ecosystem: Host-associated > Mammals > Digestive system > Large intestine > Cecum | place...
GACACAAACGTGAACTTTAGCCACTCCAAAATTTCCGGATACATATTTAAATTCCGCCAACGGATTGAAAATACTCCTGGAAGAATGTACCTCATATAGCTGTCAATCCTCCTTCCTGATCGTAGATGGAGGCTGGAAAGGAGGGAGTATAATTGTCCGTTTAGGGTGTGTTTTTGTACACACACCATTTATTATGACCCACGTACGATACAATACCTTCTTCTGAATGGTAGACGGAACTGAAAAAACAAAAGATGTTTAATTTTGCAAAAGCATAGTAACGCTATGCTGCTAAATATGATTCTTTAATCTTAAAATTTAAACAATGATGAAAAACTCCTTTTTCCCAATGAAGATACCCCAGAAACGGGTATGGATGTTGGCGGTGTCTTTGTCATTAGGACAAGTAGCTTTCCCAGTCGGAAATAATGTGTCGGGAGAGAGTTCGGTTGCAAGTCCTATTGTACAACAGAATCGCAAATGGGTCTCCGGAACCGTAACAGACAGTTATGGACCGGTGATTGGTGCTAGTGTTCTTGTAAAAGGAACCACCAATGGAGTTATCACCGACTTGGATGGTAACTTTAAATTGGAAGTCCCGGTGGGCGCCACAATTGTTGTGTCGTATGTAGGATACGATAACAAAGAAATTGTATATACCGGTCAGTCTTCTCTGAAGATAGAGTTGAATGAGAACGTGCAGGAATTGCAGGAAGTGCAAGTTGTGGCATACGGTACAACGAAAAAAGTGACTGTAACAGGTGCCATGTCCTCCATCACAGCAAAAGATGTGCTGAAAACTCCGGTTTCGAGCATCGGTAATGCCCTTTCGGGCAAGATGCCAGGTTTATCTACCGTGCAGACTACCGGACAACCGGGTGCCGATGATGCTACACTCTATGTGCGTGGTGTCGGTTCTCTTTCCGAATCCATGTCCCGCCCGCTGATGTTGGTTGATGGAGTAGAACGTTCTTTCTTCCAGTTGGACCCGAATGAGGTGGAAGACATCACCATCCTGAAAGATGCTTCTGCTACGGCTGTGTTTGGTGTTCGTGGTGCCAACGGTGTTATTCTGGTGACCACAAAACGCGGACAGGAAGGTAAGGCTAAAGTGAACTTCTCTACTTCCGTGGCTCTACAGGTACCTACACGTATGCCTGAATTTGCTAATAGTTACGAGTATGCCTCCAACTATGTGGCTGCACAACGTCGCGATGGGGTGGCCGAAGGTTCATTGGCTTTTACTGATGCAACGATTGAAACGTTCCGTACAGGCAGCAATCCGATGGCGTATCCGGATACCGACTGGATTGATATGTTGATTAAAGGCTCTGCGTTGCAGACACAGCACAACCTGACCATCTCCGGCGGTACAAAGCAATTACGCTATTTCGCTTCGTTGGGTGTGTTCACGCAAGACGGTTTGTTCCGCTCTTTCGAAACAGATTATAACGCTAATTTCAAATACAACCGTTATAACTACCGTGTCAACCTGGATATGGATGTCACGAAGACTACCCAGCTTCGCGTGAATATCGGCGGACGGGTAACCGATAGAAGACAGCCGAACTATGAAGGTAACTCAAACGGCGACCTTTCTTATCTGTTCCGTGATATCTATTGGGCTACTCCGTTTTCCGGTGTTGGTCTTGTGGATGGCAAATGGATTTGGTCGGATACCAAGACCATAGCCAATATACCGGGTAACATGCGCGATGGTCTGTATCCTTACTATGGTAAAGGATATAACACTCGTGGCGGGAATACCCTCAACTTCGACTTTGTGGCAGAGCAGAAACTTGATTTCTTGACTAAAGGCTTGAAAATGCATGTGAAGGGTTCATACAACAGTGGAGTGACCTTGTACAAGGTTCGTACCGGAACTTCTCCGCACTATGAAACTATCATGAATACCGATGGTTCCATAAACTATCGTCGTGTAGGCGAGAAAACCACTCTTGGCTATTCAGAATCTGTAGGTAAGAGTAGAGACTGGTATGTAGAAGCTGCTGTCAACTACAAACGTGATTTCGGCAAGCACCATGTTACCGGTTTGGTCATGTACAATGAATCCATGACTTACTATCCTTCTTCTTATTATGTAGATATTCCGAGAAGCTACATAGGTCTGGTAGGACGTGCCACCTATGACTGGAATACACGATATATGTTAGATGTTAATATCGGTTATAACGGCTCTGAGAACTTTGCACCCGGCAAGCGTTTCGGTTTATTCCCCGCTTTTTCTGCAGGTTGGATTGTTTCTGAAGAAAAATTCATGCAGCCTTTGAAGCCCTTCCTGAATTATCTTAAGCTTAGGGCTTCTTTCGGTATCGTAGGTAATGACCAAACGAGTTCTGATGCTCGTTTCCTTTATTTGTTGGGCGCATACAATACCTCTCCAATCAGTTCCAGTAGTAGTGCTTCAGGTAGCATTACTGCTACAACACTTCGAGGATTTTATTTCGGAAACAAGACAAGCACGGTAGATGTGGTGCAGGAAGCAAAGTTGGGAAATATGGGTGTTACTTGGGAAACTGCTGCCAAGCAGAATTACGGTATCGATCTCTATTTGCTTAACAGTAAGCTGAAAGTGAATATGGACTACTTTATCGAACACCGTCGTGACATCTTGATTTCAAGAAAGACTAACCCTACGTACTTCGCTGTACAAATGCCTGCTGCTAACCTCGGTAAGGTGAACAACAAAGGATATGAAGTTAGCGTGACTTGGAAAGATAATGTAAGAAAATTCGATTATAACATTGGTGTCAGTCTGTCGTATGCTAAGAATAAGATTGTCTTTATGGACGAAGTTCCTCAACCATATGAATATATGTCGGAAACAGGTCGTTCGGTAGGACAAAATTTTGGTTATAAATTCGACGGCTTCTTCTCTGAAGCCGAAGTGGCAACTTACGAGGCAGAACGTGGGAAGACTATACCCGACTATGGTTCAGGCTTTGCCCCCCACGCTGGAGATGCGAAGTTCAAGGATTTGAATGGTGATATGAAGATTGACCAGAATGACGTGTGTGCTATTGGAAATCCGGTTTATCCTCAACTGACTGGAGGTATCAATTTAGGATTCTCATACAAAGGTTTCGATTTTAGTATGACTTGGCAGGGAGCTGCTAAAGTATCTCGTATGTTGGATGATATATTCCGTACACCTTATGGACCTAACCAGAACTACTCGTTGGTGAAATATTTCACTACCGACACTTGGACTCAAAAGGGAGATGCTGCTAAATTCCCTGCTATAACATTTGCTAATTCTGCGCACAATAACCGAGCTTCCGACTTGTGGTTGCGCGATGCTTCTTATCTGCGTTTGAAAAATGTGGAGATTGGTTACAGCTTCTCAAAGAAAGCACTTCAAAAAATGCATTTAGGTAGCCTTAGAATATATGCTACCGGTTACAATCTTTTGACGTTTGATAAGCTAAAAGTGATTGATCCGGAAGCACGTACCGGAGCAAGCACCATGTATCCGGTTGTTAAGGTCATGAATTTAGGATTGAAACTTGGATTTTAATTGATGAAGAAAGGAAAAAATATGAAACTGACAAAAAAATATATTCAAGGTTCGCTGTTGTCGTTACTACTGGCAATGATGGCGATGTCATGTGAGGACTTTGCTGTTGGAGAGAAGCTTCTTCAGAAGCCGCCCAGTGGCGATATCACAATAGATACCGTCTTCGCTTCTGCTGACTACACCCGTAGTTTCTTGTATCTTACATACGGAACACTGCCGTATGGGGTACCAACCGGTTACAATTGTCGAAATGCAATGCGAGTAAATATTTTGGAAGGGTTGACTGACTTGAATCAATCCTGTGTAGGTTATGGTGGAGTGGAAGCGTTATATTATAGTGGTTTGTACAATGCTGGTTCCGAGGATAATAGTGCGTCAAAGGATATAGGTTCTACTAAATATCGTTTCACGGTTCGTCCGGGATGGATTGGTATACGTTATTCGTGGATGCTTATAGAAAATATCGATAGGGTACCTGATATGTCGGAAGCAGAAAAGAATAGATTGAAGGCAGAAGCTAAGATTATGATCGCCGTTCATTATGTGGAGATGCTTCGTCACTTCGGTGCGTTGCCCATTGTGGACCACTCATTTGATCCGAATGAGACCGACTTGCCGGCACGTGCCACTTTGCAAGAAAACGTAGACTTCATTGTTCGGTTGTTGAACGAAGCTGCTGCTTGTAAGGATTTGCCGTGGGTTATCAGCGCGGCTGAATCAGATAACTGGAGTGGAAGATTGACCCGTTCTGCCGCTTTGGGTTTGAAGACACGTTTGCTGTTATTTGTTGCCAGTCCGTTGTTTAATTCGAATACTCCTTATTATGAGGGAGAGGCTTCTGAAAAACTGATGACATGGTTCGGAAACTATGATGTTAAACGTTGGCAGGATGCCGTAAACGCTTGTGAGGAATTTATTAATGCCATGTCGGAAGGTGGCTGTGATTTGGTACAAAACAGTGAATATCGGATGGCTTTCCGTGATGCATACTATACACGTGGTACTTCGGAAATGTTGATTTCATGCCGTCTATATTCTTATACGAACTCTAACAGTTATCTGCTACAATCTATGCGCTGGGGAGCTTGGTGTCCTACGAAGGAATATTTCGATATGTTCCCAATGGCAGATGGCAGTGAATTTGATTGGAACAATCCGGAACATAGGGAGAATCCGTTTATCAACCGTGACCCCCGTTTGTATGAAACGATTGTGATAGATGGTGATAAGTTCGGTAGCGGTGTAGCGGATATACGTAAAGAAAAAGCAGATGATAAGAAAAATTATCCGAAAGGTGCTAACTGGGGGCAAAGTAGTGTATTGGATAGCCACAGCTTGGATACCGGTCTGCCTGTCCGTAAATTTGCGCTTGACCGCCAAGGTGAATTCAAAAATCGTTTGATGCAGTGGCCAATCCTTCGCTTGGCAGAAGTTTATCTGTCATATGCTGAAGCTCTGAATGAAGCCAATGGTGGTCCTAATGCCAAGGCTTATGAATATGTAAATAAGGTACGTGCACGTGTAGGTTTGGGTGGTCTTAAGACTGGTTTGAATCAAGAACAGTTCCGTGAAGAAGTGCTTCGCGAACGTGCCTGTGAGTTTGGATTTGAGGAAGTACGTTTCTTCGACCTTATCCGTTGGAAACGTGAAGCCGATTTCACCAAGCGTTTGCATGGAATCAACATTTATCGTCATAAGACTACAAATGAATACCTGCTTGAATTTCCTGAGTTGACAGAAAGAGCTTGGCAGAGACCTGGAGGTTTCTCATCTAAATGGTACTTGAGTGCTTTCCCACCCTCAGAAGTGAACAAAGGATACGGTCTTGTACAGAATCCGGGATGGGAATAATGATTTGAATACGATTAGAATAAAGAAATAACTAAGATACTTATGGAAAAAAGTATGAAGCTATTAATTGCAGGGCTACTGTTCTCTTCAGCATCAGTGGCTCAGGTAGCAGACAGCATACAGCAATATGGGCGAGGTTTCTCGTTCAGCCAGAAAGAGTCGACCACTGCCGCTGCTACGGTTACGGCAGACGTACTCGAACATCGGACCAGTACGCTGGGATCCAATGCGTTGTTCGGATTGATTCCCGGACTGCAAGTATTACAGAATGCAGGTCCTGCATATAATGATGGTGCTACAATCTATGTTCGTGGCGTGGGAACCAGCAATACCGCAACCCCTCTTATCTTGATTGATGGTTTTGAACGTGACATCGATTATTTGGTTGTTCAGGACATTGAGTCTGTGACTGTACTGAAAGATGCTGTCGCCCTTAGTTTATACGGTATCCGCGGTGCCAATGGTGTAGTCTACATCAAGACGAAGCGCGGTTATTCGGGTAAGCCGATAATTACGCTCGACTATGAATTTAAAGTGGGAACACCTACTTATAAACCCCAAATGGCTGATGGATACACTTATGCTCAAGCTCTGAATGAGGGACGGACAAACGACGGACTTTCGCCGGCTTACAGCGAACGCGAATTGAATGCTTTCAAGAATCAGACTTATCCTGAGTTTTATCCCAATGTGGATTGGTGGAATGAAGCGTTGCGTGAGCATAGCTATACGAACAACGTTAACTTCTCTATGCGTGGCGGTGGTGATGTTGCCAAGTATTTTGCACAGTTAAACTATGTGAATGATCAAGGCATCTACAGACCGACAGAAGACAATGAAGGTTATTCTACTCAGCTTAAAGTTTCCAAATTGAACTTTTTGACTAACTTGGATATTAATTTGGGTAAGACTACACAGTTGGCATTGGGTGTCCGCGGTAGCTTTGCCGAGTACAATGAACCTTACAACTACGATGGTACGGATGGTATTTTTGCTGCTTTGTATCAAGTACCTTCGGGAGCTATACCGATGAAAACGAGTCATAATTTATGGGGAGCGACTACAGTGTATGACAATAATCCGATGGCATTGATTTCTGCTGTGGGATATGAACGTACGCAGGTTCGTAACTTGTATGCAGATATGCAGTTAACTCAAAAATTGGATTTCCTGACTAAAGGCTTATCAGCCGGCTTCCGGATTGGTTTTGACAACGAAGCTCAATATGTAGATTCCAATGTACGTGATTTTGCTTCCGAATCGGCTATTAAGGGATGGGATGGTGCAAATAACAGATACAATGTCTTGACGAATGAAACCGCATTGGAATTCTATACCGGTATCAATGATGTTGTACGTCACCTGAATATAAATGCGCAAGTCAATTATGACCGTACGTGGAATAATCATAAGTTGAATGCCATGTTGTTCTATAATATGGATAAAACAACGCAACGTGCTCGGAACACTGGACGTGCCTTTATGGACGTTGTGGCTCAGGCACACTATACGTACAAGAACCGCTATTTGTTGGATTTCGCGTTGGCTGGTTCGGCAGCCAGTATTCTGGATCCGGACAACCGTTGGGGTATCTTCCCCTCAGTGGGATTAGGTTGGCTCTTGTCAGAAGAGAATGGACTGAAGGCTGATTGGCTGAATACCTTGAAACTGAGAGCTTCGTATGGTATGGCAGGACGTGCCGATTATGCTGTAAATTTGTTCAGACCTTCTTATGGTGGAGGTGGTACTTACTTGTTCGGTGATACCCCGGTTGCTTTAAGTGGTTCAAGAGAAAGCCGTTTGGCAACGGCAGGGTTGACATACGAGAAGTCGCATAAACTGAATGCTGGAATCGACTTCATGGCTTGGAATCGTTTGTCATTGACTATCGACGGATACTATGACCACCGTACGGATATCTTGGTGAGCGGCTCAGGTATTATGTCTTCTGTATTGGGTATCACAGCTCCTCAGGTGAACGACGGAGTGATTAATTCTTTCGGTGTAGATGTAGCAGCCAACTGGAACGATCGTATCGGTAATGTCTGTTATCAATTAGGCGGACAGTTTAGTTTTAGCCGTAACAAGATTATCGAAATGGATGAAGTGTATCGTCCGTACGATTACTTGAAACGTACGGGACGTCCGGTAAGCCAAATCTTCGGTTACGAGGTGGAGGGCATTTACCAAAACCAGCAAGATATTGACAATCGCGAAGTGAAGCAGTATTTGTCTGAAGTTCGTCCGGGTGATTTGAAGTTTAAAGACCAGAACGGAGACAAGCGTATTGATGAATATGACCAAGTAGCCATAGGTTATAATAGTGTATGTCCTGAAATTTATTACGGATTCAATGTAGGAGCAGAATATAAGGGACTCGGTTTTATGGCTTATTTCCAAGGTGCTTCTAACTACAGTACAGTGCTGAACACGGAAAGTGTTTATCGTCCGCTGATTAGTAACAATACTATTTCACAGTACTATTATGACAATCGTTGGAGCGAAAACACTCCGAACGGAAAGTTACCGCGTCTGACAACTATTGGTTCAAATAACAATTACAACACCAATTCATTGTGGGTGGCAGATGCATCTTATCTGAAACTACGTACGCTGGAAGTGTACTACCAATTGCCGGAGAACTGGCTGAAGAGTTTGCACTGCTTGCAGAAGGCTAAAATATTTGCTCGTGGTTACGATTTGTTCAGTGTGAATAAGCTGGAAGGCATTTCCGATCCTGAATCAGTGGGAGCTTACCATCCTTTGATGCGTCAATTTACATTTGGTGTTAATTTGTGTTTCTAATCAAATAATAGAGTAATGAAACTAATGAAATTCAGAAATATAATGTTGCTCTTGGCAGTAGGTATGCTGGCAGGATGTGATTTCATGGACTGTGATGAATCTTCTGACTATTCCAAGGAAGAGATGTTCAACAGTTATGACCGATCTAAGAGAATGGTGACCAATATTTATGGTTACTTGCCGCACGATTTCGGTAGTATGGGGACCAGTGACACACAGGCTACTACTGCTACGAATGCTGACCTTACCGGCAATGCGATGTTGGATGCTGCTACAGACGATGCTATTCATGTTTATAAGACAGATGCTATTTGGCGTTTCGTGGATGGAACATGGTCGGCTGTGCGTACGGTTGATGATGTATGGGAAACTTATTATGCTGCCATTCGTGCTGCTAATCTCTACTTGAAAGAGTCGGAAGGTGAAGACTTCAAAGATTGGGAGTTCTCGGACAACTATAATGATATGATTAAAAATCATACCAACTTTGCATATGAAGTACGTTTTTTACGCGCTTTTTATTACTTCGAGCTGATTAAACGTTATTACAATGTTCCGTTGGTACTGGAAGTTCTCTCTCCAGGCGAAGCCAATAACGTACATCCCTCTTCTTTTGAGACTGTAGCCAAGTTTATCTTGAGCGAGTGTACAGAATTGGCTACATTGCTTCCGTTAGATTATTCGGGTTTTGCTGATAAAGAAACGGGGCGTGCTACGCGCGGAGCTGCATTGGCACTGAAAGCAAGATTGATGCTTTATATGGCAAGCCCGTTGTTTGCAGGCAATGATAATCAAGAGGAAAAATGGAAAGATGCTGCACGTGCTGCATACGCCATTATCAATCCGGAGACGGGATTGAATTATCAATTGGATAGGTTTGCTAATTTGTTCGGTGCAAACAATAACACCAGTAAGGAAATGATTATGGCTCGTCCGATTGGTACTTATGGTGCTTTTGAACGAGCTAACTTCCCAATGGGTGTGGAAGGTGGTAACACCAATACTTGTCCGACGCAGAACTTGGTGGATGCTTTTGAAATGACTTCTGGTGAAGCATTTGATTGGAATAATTCAACTATGAAGGCAAATCCGTATGCCAATCGTGACCCTCGTTTGGCAATGACCGTAGTCTACAACGGTATGGAGTGGCCGGCAAGCCAGAAGATTGAGATTTGGGAAGGTGGTGCCAACGGACTGCCATTGACCAATGCCACTACAACCGGTTACTATCTGCGTAAGTATGTGAATAAAGATATCAGCTTTGCTTCTGGTTCTCAGACAACATCAGCACGTCATAACTGGGTGCTGTTCCGTTATGCTGAAGTGTTGTTGAATTATGCGGAAGCAATGGTCAACGCTTTCCACAATCCGGACTACACGGATGCGGAGTTCCCATTAAGTGCCCGTGATGCTGTTAATCAGATTCGCCAACGTTCGGATGTGAATATGCCACCTTTGGCAGCAGGTATGACAGACGTTGAGTTTCTGAAACGGTTGAAAAACGAGCGCCGTGTGGAGTTGGCATTCGAAGGACATCGTTTCTGGGATATACGTCGTTGGAAGGAGTTGGACAAGACTGCTGAGATTTATAGTGTGAAAGTACAAAAGGTGGGCGATAGTTTTCAATATGACAGATTCCTGTATGAGACCCGTACCATCACCGACAAACTGTACTTTTACCCGATTTCTAATACCGAAAGGTATAAGAATCCTAATTTGGAACAGAATCCGGGTTGGTAATATACCATAATTTATTAAAATACAAATGATATGAAATTATTGAATAATAAATATTTGTATCTGCTCTTATTATGGAGCATTTGCGGGATGTTGGTTTCCTGTAGCAACGATCCGATAGATTATCAGGAGGCGTTGAAGCCTTTGGCTGACAGTGGTCCTGAACTTACTTTCGGTGTGAATAATACGAAAATAATGACAATTCAACCAACGGCCTCCACTACTGACGTTATTTCGGTCTATCGTGGGAAAACGGATGCAGCAGCTACTTATTCTATCGTGGTGCTGAACAACGATGATAATGTGTTCACCGTTCCACAGACGGTAAGCTTTGAAGCCGGAGCCAGTAAAGCAGATATTACCATTAGTTTCGATAATGCGGGTTATGATAATCCTATGTCCTGAAACTTGGATTGGATGAGGCGGAGATGGATAAATTTAGCGAATACACCAATTATGTCTATACCTGTACTCGGATCAAGCCGATTATATGGAACGAGATAGGAAAAGGACAATGGGTTGATGAAGTATTTTGGTTCTGGGATGAAGTTACTATCGAGAAACGTGATGATGCTCCTATTTACCGCATTAAGAGTCCTTATACGAAAGAACGGTTGGATGGTGATCTTATGGAGGATTGGTCTAGTTATAATTATGGTTTTGGAACCCAAACGGAGTATTTGGAATTTACCTTGAATAAAGACGGCTATGTATCTTGGGAGAGTCCGATTTATATAAATTTATCCTATAATGGATATGATATAAAAGGGTATTATCCGTCTCAACTAGGTAGCAACTATGCCGGATATGATGAAGAGAGCTATGCTCGATTCGGCAATGACGGTGAAATTGAACTTTTTACTATAGTGCCTTATTGGTATAGCGCTGAAGCAAAGATTGATTGGGGAACAGGCTATTATTGGCTTTACCTTGCATTTCCGGGAGTAGACTTTGCCTCAGAGTGGGAGAATAACTAAAATAATGTAAGTGATAAGAAGCGGAGAAGGATCTCATCCTTTTGGAGAGACTTTTTCCGCTTTCTTTGCTCTTTCTGAATCAGAAAGCTTAAATCCATACTTCTTTGAAAGTCAAGCCAAATATGTTATAATAAAAAAAAATATGAAAACTAAATTGAAGAAATTATGTCTGTTAGGAAGTCTGTTGGCAGGCTTTTCTACGATTCACGCTCAGTCGGTCACTTGGATCAGCAGTACGGAGGGTGATGTATGGCGTGAGACGAAAACGAAGTTGCAAACAAGTACGCAAAACACACCGTTGTTGGTGGCTGATGCAACCCAAAGTATTCAGGTGTTCAAGAAATGGGGGACCTGTTTTAATGAGTTAGGCTGGGACGCGCTCAATATGCTGCCTTTAAAGCAGCAGGATGCCGTACTGAACGACCTGTTCTCCCCAAATGGCGACTTGCGTTTCTCGATGGGGCGTATTCCTATGAATGCTAACGATTATGCGCGTGATTGGTATAGTTGTGATGAAGTGCCGGGTGACTTCCAATTGAAGTATTTTAATATTGATCGCGATAAGACGACACTTATACCTTATATAAAGAGAGCCAAATTGGTGAATCCCGATATTGCTTTTTGGGCTTCTCCCTGGTCGCCTCCTTCTTGGATGAAGGTGAATCATTATTATTCCGTGAAGCACAAGCTCGGTGTAAACCAGTTGTCTGCCGAGGCTGAAATAGCTCTTTATGAGGGAGTGAGCAATCTTGATAAGAGATTTTATCCCAAACAGGTGGCAGCCAACGATTATTTTATTCAGGACCCGCGCTATTTGCAGACGTATGCCAATTATTTCTGCAAATTCGTATCGGCATATAAGGAAGAGGGAATCGACATTTCCAGAGTCATGTTCCAGAATGAGCCGTGGGCCTATTCCATCTATCCGGCTTGTGCATGGACACCCGAAGGGATCATCCGTTTCAATGTGGAATATTTTGCTCCGACATTGAAGCAGCAGCATCCCGATGTACAGCTCTACTTGGGTACGCTCAATACGAACCGCATCGAATTGGTAGAGAAGATTCTTTCCGACCCGCGCATGAAAGATGCTGTAGAAGGTATCGGTTTCCAATGGTGGGGCGGACAGATTCTTCCGGAAATCCGTAAGAAGTATCCTAACTATAAGTATATGCAGACGGAGAACGAATGTGGCTCAGGTACATTCGACTGGAAGGCTGCCGAAAAGACGTTCCATTTGATTAACCATTATTTAGGGAATGGCTGTGAGGAGTACACTTTTTGGAATGCAATCTTGTGCGATGAAGGAAAGAGCAGCTGGGGCTGGAAGCAGAATGCACTGATTCGGGTGGATTCTAAAAGTGGTTCTGCTACCTATACTCCGGAATATTATGCGGTGAAACATTTCAGTAATAAAGTTGTTTCGGGAACGAAAGTGCTGAACTATAAGGAGAGGGATGAAGATTGGTTGCCTGTCATGGTATTCCTTACACCGGAGAATAAATATCTGGTAGTTGCCGGCAATTTTAATGACGAAGCACGTCAGCTGACTGTAAAGTTGAGAAACAAATATTTGGATGTAACCTTGCAGGCACATTCTTTTAATACGTTCTGCATGAAGTGATTTTTCTTGTAGAGTACTAATGGTATAATGCGGGAGGGTGTACTTGTTTTTGCAGGTACACTCTTTTTATTTGTTTTCGAAATTGCTATGTATAGGGCAGGGAATGAGTACTTTCGTCGAAATAAGTAATTCCCGTGAACGAATCGTCGGATATATTTGTTATTTTTGCAAACAGGAAATATTTTCGACCAAGGATTTCAGGAGCCAACAGGAGTTAGCAGGAGTCAACAGGAGTTAGCAGCCGACAAGGCGGCCAGGAGTTAAAAGCCAGAAGAATGTTTTCTATTTTGCTTTAAGACTTTTTTATTAACATCAAACAAATAATATTATGTCATTATTATTACAAACAGCAGCTCCTCTTACGGAGACAGTAGTGGGAGACGGTTTCAGTAAGTTGCAAATCCTTCTTCAGCAATTGATAGATTGGGGGGTAAGTGCCGGTGGGCGTATCATTGGTGCCGTGTTGATTTTCATAGTCGGTCGTTTCTTGATCTCTTTCCTTAATAAGATGGTCGCTCGATTGTTGGCAAAGCGTCGTATAGATGCCAGTATTCAGAGTTTCGTCAAGAGCTTGGTGAATATTCTGCTGACTATTCTGTTGATTGTAGCCGTTATCAGTAAGTTAGGGGTAGAGACTACTTCGTTTGCAGCCTTGCTGGCATCTGCCGGTGTAGCTATCGGTATGGCATTGTCGGGAAACCTGCAGAACTTTGCCGGCGGTCTGATCGTATTGTTGCTTCGTCCTTACAAGGTTGGAGATTTGATCGAAAGCCAGGGAGTGACGGGTACGGTACGTGAGATTCAAATCTTCCATACGATATTGGTAACGGGAGACAATAAAGTGATTTACATTCCGAACGGTGCCCTGAGTAGTGGTACGGTGACCAACTACAGCCGCGAAAGCACCCGTCGCGTAGAGTGGGTGATTGGCGTAGAGTATGGCGAGAATTATGATAAGGTAGAAGAGACTACCCGTCGTATTATAGCCGAAGATCAGCGGATACTTACCGATCCGGAACCTTTCGTTGCCCTTCATGCACTCGATGCAAGTAGTGTGAATGTCATTATCCGTGTGTGGGTGAAAAGTGAGGACTATTGGGGTGTTTATTTTGATATGAATAAGACTATTTACTCTGTATTCAATAAGGAGGGTATTGGTTTCCCCTTCCCACAACTGACTGTACATCAGGCTAAAGACTGATAGTTGCTTGTTGTGACGCTTGGAAAAGAGTCCATCCTCCTCATAGAGTTTTTTCTCCTAAATTTGGCTCGTGAGCTGAATAAAATCGTCTCGTGAGCTGAGAAAAATCATCTCATGGGATGAATTTATTCGTCTCACGAGCCAAAATCATTTGTCTCATGAGGCAAAATCGTCCGTTTCGGAGCGTCTGAAGTTTACGTTTATTCCTCTAAGAAGGTGTGGCATAATGCCCGAATTGAAAGAATCACTCTTGTCACAAATAGCTGTGGCAGGGGTGATTTTCTTAAAAAAGGTGTTTTGGCACACCTTCTTAGAGTTTTATCTATTTAATTCCGCCAATAGTTTTGCCTTTGCCTTGTACTGTTTAAATTGTATCGGGCTGACGTTAACTATATCATGGGTATGGATAATATATTATGGGCAGGGACAACAGTGGAATATGAGTAATTCAATAGTCGGAAATAGCCAATAAAATTATTAACATTAAGTTAGTGGATCGTTAATAACATTCTTTATTCTATTAAACCATGTTATAAAACTTCTTGTTTTGCTCTGAAAGTTTGGAGATATCCCGAAAGTCCGTATCTTTGCAACGTGTTTTTCATAGTATTAGATTTAAGGTTAACAAAGATTGGCTGTCTGGGATAGATAGCCTTTTTTTTGCCCTTTTCTCTGTATTAATCGAGTTGTTTCGGACAAGGCCTTACCTTTACTTTTACGCGTCTGCCGGACACAATCTCGTTCTCTATCTGACGATGTTCCAACTGTATGGGCTGGTTGGTAAACTCCGGTACGTTGTATGAGTAGATCAGCCGATCGTAATATTCCTGTGGATTCTTTTGAGGCAGCATGAAAGGTTTGCTTACATGCCCGTCCGCTCCTATGTGTGCCAGGTATAACCGGGTGTATAGTCCGTCGTCACGCCGGCTACTGAACACGAACCATCGTGAGTTGCTGCTCCAGCTGTGATAGCTTTCCGTATTGTCGCTGTTCACCTCGTCGATGGCACGCATGCTGCCCTCTTGAAGGTTCAGTAGCCATAAATCCGCTTCTTTGTGCCAGATGGAGAAGTTGCCATAGTCGGACAAGGTGAACATGATGTACTTTCCGTCATAGGAAGGGCGTGGAAAGGAGATGCTCTTTTTCAATCTTTCTGCATGGATTAGGGTGTCTACACGTTCGCCAAACGTACCGTTGTCCGGATTGAAGTCTATGCAGCAGAGACTGTAGCGTATCTCGTCATACTTTTTTGGCATGGGTTTGTTTGTGGCAGAGCAGAAATATAGTTTTCTCCCGTCCGGTGAGAATGCCGGAAAGGTTTCAAAAGCCTCTTTTTTCTGCAATAGGGGAGACTGTAGCAATTCGTGTGTGTCCGGTCGGTACACCAGTACATCCGATGCCATATCCATCACCTCGATACGTCCCGCATTGGCTACGTGAAAGGACTGTGTGGTTTGGTTCACCGAGTAGGCGATGTATTTTCCTCCCGGATGCCAGTAGGGATAGACGCATGCCGACAGGGTGGAGTCTGTTTTGGTGTCGAGCAGTTCACGGTGTCCTTCTGTCTGCATGAGGGTTGCACCGTGCTGTCCGCGTATGTGCAGGCTCAACTGATTGGGATTTGTCCGGTTGAAAGCATGACAGTTCAGGCACATGCCCGGTACTATTGTGTTCTGTAACAGGTCATGCTCCTCAAAGGACGAAAGATCCCGTTCGTAGATTCCCATTTGGGCATATACTTCATACCCCGGAGCGATTTTACGGTAGACCACTCCATAGTCTATGGGCACATCGCTGACGTACATGGTGAAAGGAAGATATTGCTTCCATCTTCCCTCGCTCTCGATGCATACTGTAAACAGCAGGCTGTCTCCCTTGTTGGCTGCCAGGAGGTTGTGCTATTCTTTTTCGGGGAAGGAGACTGTCGAGGCATTGATGTGTATTTCTCCGGTTCTGCTTCCCTTCACGGTTACGTCTATGCGTTCATGTTCTCCACCGATGTAATTGAAGTTCATCGGGGCGATGGTGGCAGGTATAGTCACTCCCTTGTAGTCAGGATATATTTCCGGGCATTTGTTCGTCTTCTCAGGGTTGCTTACCGAATGGCTGCATGCCGTCAGCAGCCATACCGATAATAGGCAAATCAAATAATTCTTCATTTTCTTCTCTTATTTTCTAACTAACAGGTAGTGCCAGAAGGTATCTTTGTACCGGGTTTGCAATAGTTGCCGTCTGTTAGGCTGTGAGGTATAAATCTGCATGAACTCTTGGGCACCCTGTATGACTTGCGGAGACAATTCGTAGGGCATGTCCCGGAAATCCTTGTGCATCTGTCCCCATACGTATGCCAACGCTTCCTGATGGCTGCGTGGGATAGGGTTGCGGCCGGTGTCTGCGTCCTAGGAATAGTACTTCATGAACCCTTGCAAGTCGCGTTGTTGCAAGGTGCATGCCAGCAGATACTCGAAAGCCATCCGGTTCTTTTGGTTTTGCTCATACAGACGTGCCAGCAGGAAGCCGGCATCGTGGCTTTCGGACAGGAAATTCTCTGTGTATCTCATTTGCCGCAACTGCCCCCATTCCGAATGGGCATTGATTTTGTTTTCATCATAGAGGTAAGTCATGGTCTCTTCTGCCCATTCCTTATAGAACAATGTCTTGCTTAACAAGCGCAGGTATTTGGCTGCCACCTCATACTGACCGTTAATCAGATTGGTTTCACTCAGCCGCTTGAAGCAACGTCCGCTTTTGCGGAAATTAGGTATGGCTTCCATGGCTTCAAAGGTAAAGCGTTGCGCGTCGTTGATCATCCCCAAATGGTATAAAACCTCGCTTGTGGGAAGCGGAGTGACAAAGTTGCGCTGGAATTTTGCCATTAGACCTTCTGTTCCATTCTGGTAGAATTCGAACATCCTACCCAGTTCTCCGGTCTTGCCCAAGGCTAAATTCAGACACGTCACACTGAGGGGAGAGACGGGAGATTTGGCTTCCGCCTTTTGTATGATCCGGTGCCATTGTTGGTTTCTCGCCAGTTGGTCGTATTCCATAATCTCTTCCTTGTCAAGATTGCATCCGGAAAGGATATAGGGATAACTTATGACTGCCAATGCTATAGTTTGCAAGCCCATGCAGATGGCTGCATGTTTATGTATTTGGGGCAGTCTTGCCAACAGGTAGGGGAGGAGGATGAAGAGAAGGATGATTGTCATCTCCATAGGGGGGATCACTGCCGGGAAGCGGTAGTACCCCAGAAAACCGCTTAACTGGTAGACCGGATTTTGTATTTGCATGCTTATCAGCAGCGTACAACCTGCCTTCAAGGCCAACATGCCTATCGTGATACCGATTCCCCGAAGGTATTTCTTTTGCTTGATGCAAGTATGCAGTTCGTTGATGATAACCCAGCCCATGAAGACGAGATGCGCCGCTCCTGCCATCCAGAGAAGTATTGGGAAGCCTATCAGGACGTACGCTGCGCGTTTCCATCCGGTGTGTAGGAGAGTATAGAGATGGTTGAAGACCAAGGTCATCAGCAGGGCAACCGTAAACGACAACATAGCATTCTCATCGCACATAAAGTGCCATACGGCTATTACCGGCAAAAAACTCAACGGATAATAGGTTTCCGATGCTTTCAGCCTTTTCGCTAAAGTCCATGTCAGAAGTTGCAGACCGATGAACAGGAGTGCCAAAATCGTGGCTCCCATCCATGTATGGTAATAAAACTGCACCAGAAATTCGCCCATATAGTCGGCCACCCCGCCCGGAATGGCGATTCTCTCCTTAAAGTATTCCATGTCGAACAGGAAAAGCTGGTACTGTTCGTGATAATGGAGATGGGCAGGATAGACCATCTTCCAGAAGAGCCATACGGCTGTACTGAAGAATAAGGATAAGCCTGTTTCCCAAACTTTCAGGGACGATGGCTTCGTATGGATGCGTGTGTGGTTTTTCATAAATCTGTTTTTTTATTCTTGCTTGCCGAGTGTATTCTGATACTCTTTGGGCAGTTTGCCGAATTTGGCTTTGAAGCATTTGGCGAAATAGGAGGGGGCTATGAATCCTACGCGCAACATCACTTCATTGATGCGCATGTTTTGGGCAAGCAGTTCGGCAGCCTGGTTGAGCCTAAAGTTCTTGATATAGACGTTGGGAGCCATTCCGGTCAGTGTTTTCACCTTCCGGTAGAAGTTGGTGCGGCTCATGTTCATGGCGTCCGCCAGATGGTCTACGGAGAAACTTTCTTCATCCAGATTCTTTGTAAGGGTCGCATCGACCTCTTTCATAAAGTTGATATCACATTCAGAGAGGATGTATTCGGAAAGGGGAGGCTGGTGTGCGGTTCCGGCAGACTGGAGCATCAAGTCATGGAATGCCATACGCAACTTCAGCAGATTTTCTATCTGGCTATGCAGTTGCCTGATGCTGAACGGCTTCTCCATATATACCTCTGCTCCGTTCTCCATACCTTCCGTTTTCGATTCCAGATTGGTCTTGGCAGTCAGCAGAATGACGGGGATGTGCGAGTAGGCAAGATTGGTCTTGATGTGGCGGCACATCTCTATGCCATCCATTTCGGGCATCATGACATCACTGACGATGACATCCGTGGTATCGTTCATTTCAAGCTTCTCGAGTGCTTCCTTTCCGTTGTTGGCGGTATACACTTTGTACCATTGTCCCAGTGCTTCGCGTATCTCATTTTGCAGTTCGATATTGTCCTCTACAATCAGCACCGTTTGTCGTTTCTCTTCCGGCAGGTTCATGTCCGCTACACTCTCTTCCTTTTCCATGAATGCCTGTTCGACAGTTTCTGTTGTGCTTTTCTCTAATGGCAACGAAAGAGTGAATGAACATCCGCCCGTCGGCAGGTTCTGTGCGGACAGAGTGCCTTGATGGGTTTTCGCCAGCGATTTGGAGAAAGCGAGTCCGATGCCTGTTCCCGGCATTTGTTTCTTGTGGTCTGGCAGTTGATAGAATATCTGGAATATCTTTTCTTCCTGTCCTTCGGGTATTTCCGGACCATCATTGTCTACATGGATTGTAATCTGTCCGGGCGTTTCCTCTAAGGTCAGTTCGATGGTCGATGTCGCATATTTCAGGGCATTGCTCATCAGGTTGACGATGATCTTGCGGACAATGTCACTGTCAATCATGCCTTCCACATCGTGTGCAGGCAGGTTAACGATAAGTTTGAGGTTCTTGAGTGATGCCGCATCTTTGAATTGTTCGGCAAGGTCGTTTATGATTGTTTTGACATTGTGCCTTTTCAGGTTGAGTTTCATCTGCTTGTTTTCTATTTTCTGGAAATCGAGCAACTGGTTGGTGATTTCAAGCAGATAGTTGACGTTTTTTTCAATCAGAGACAGATGTCTGCCATGGTCTTCTGTCTTTTCATCGCGCAGTTTCTCTAAAGGCAGGCATATCAGGCTGAGTGGTGTACGTATCTCGTGCACCAGATTGATGAAGAAGTTTATTTTCTGTTTATAAATCTCTTTCTCTTGTGTGGTGCGGAACTCTTCCATCATCTGGTTGTATTTGCGCTTGATGTGCAATCGCCAGCGGTAGGTGACATAGCCGATGATGAGCAAGAATAGCAACACATAGGCAATGTAGGCAGGAGTGCTCAGCCAATACGGGGGAGTGATGACGATGCGGAGCGAAGTGGTCTGTTCGTTCCATACGCCATCGTTGTTGGCTCCTTTTACTTGGAATTCATATTCTCCCGGCGGTAGGTGGGTGTAGGATGCCAAATGGTTGGAATTGTTTGTAATCCATTTCTTGTCTACACCTTTCAGTCGGTAACTATATTGATTGTTGGAAGGGTCTTCATAGCTGAGTGCCGCAAATCGTAGGGAGAAGGTGTTATATTCGTAGGGCAACCGTATCTCTTTCTGTGTATAGAGTGCCTTACCGATGTTATCGTTCCGCTCTTGGCTGTTTATATGCGGAAAGTCTATCTCCATGATATATACGGGAGGGATGTGCGGATTGTTCTTTATGTCTTCGGGGGTCAGGATATTGAACCCGTTGATGCCGCCGAAATAGAGCTTATGGTCCGAAGAGAGCAAAGAAGCTTTGGGTAGAAACTGGTTGCTTTGCAGTCCATCGTTTATGGTGAATTGTCTGATTCTCTTTTGGTTATTTGGGGAAACCCTGTAGATGCCGTTATTGCTTGAAATCCATAAGTCTCCATATCGGTCTTGTCGGATGGCACATGCCATGTTTCCGTTCAATGGAGTACTGTTGTCGGGCAAGAGATCAGAAAAGTGCCCGTTTGCTTCGGAAAAGTGGCATATACCCGATTCATTGGTTCCGAACCATATCTGATTATTTTTGTCTTCAAATAAGTTTGTGATGGAATTGCTGATAATGCTGGTAGAGTCCTGGTTGACTTTCTTATAATGCTTCCATATAGTGCCACCCGTTTTCGGGGTAGTCATTCTGAAAACCCCGCTGTTCGAGGTGGCTATCCAAAGATGTTGTTGCGAATCTTCCAGGATGTCTGTCACGGCTGTCATGGCTCCCACCTGTATGATGGGCAGGAAGTTGTCGGTTTCTGCGCGGTAGCGGCACAGACCGATGCTGGTACCTACGTATATGGTACCGTTATGTCCTTGATAGAGACTCAATACATCATTGCTGGGTATGGTATGGGGCATTTGTTGTGAATAGCGGTAGTTTTTCCATTTTCCGGTATGTATATTCAGTCTGTAGATACCCTCTTTGTAAGTGCCTATCCATAGTTCCTCTTTGTTGGGCAATAGGCTACAGATATCCAATCGGTGTTTTGGCATGTTCTCGAAGGGGTATTCGCTGAACTTCTTGGTTGCAGGGTCGAATATCCACAGACCTTCGGAAGTCCCCAGCCATATATTTTTCTGTGGGTCTTCGTAGAAGGCTCTCACTTCTTTCCTGTCGGCTTCCGTGTGTGTGTTTGTGGCAGGGATAGAATAAGCTTCAAAGCGTTTCAGTTGGTTGTTGATGATTTCCACTCCATTGTAGTTGGTCATTATCCAGATGTTGCCTTCGTTGTCGCACATCAAGTCATTGATATGCGGTTGCTTGATATTCAGGAAACCGGTGGGCAGATTGATTTCCTCGAAGGTGCTTTGTGGCAGTTGCAAGGCAAAGATTCCTTTATCCGTACCGACCAGTAGGCTCTTTTCCCTGTATTTGACGAGGCATAGGATGGTGCCTAACCGTTTTTCGCTTGTTCCATATACTTCTGTGTTTCCCAACAACTTCTGGTAGCAGAACAACTTATTGCCTTGATTGAACCAAAGATTTCCGCCGATACATTGCAGGAAGTTTATTCCGCTCCCTTCGGTAAATTCGGTTAAGGAAGGATCGGCGGGTTTTCGGTTTCCCTCTTCATCGTATATCATGAGTCCCTTCTGGCGTGAAAGAACGTAGATGCGGCCATCTTCGTCCTCGCAGATGTCGTTGATGAAAGAGTTCCGCACGCAATCTTGCTTCATGGTTCCTGTTTGGGGGTTATAGATGAAAAGACCTTGGCCGATGGTGGCTATCCACATCAAGCCGTTGCGGGTCTTGACTATCTTCCGTATCTCGCTGCTGATGATGACGCCGAATTGCGTAGGGACGTCGAAGTGTGAGAAGTCATCCGAAGTATGGCGGTAGATATAGATACCGTTTTCAGTTCCTATCCACAACTCTTGGTTTAGCTCTGCCAATGTCTTGATGTGGCTGTTGCCCAAGGAGTATTTGTGATTGCTGTTGCTGCGATATATCCGGTTGTTGTATCCGTCGTAACGGTTCAGTCCGTTCTCGGTTCCGATCCAGATAAAGCCGTAGCTGTCTTGCAGGCAGCAGGTAGCCGTGTTGTAGGAAAGACCGTTTCCCACATTGAGCCTTCTTACCGATAATATTTCGGAGGCGATGGCCGGATAAACGGACATCCCGATAAAGAGGCACAATATGAGACACAGTCTTTTCATCGCGGCGAATGTAGGATTTATTTCAGAGAATTGCAAATATCCAGATTGATTTCCCTGATGCGCTGTTCGTTTACTTTGATCACTTTGCGGTCGTATGTCATCAGGCCGTTCACTTCGATTTCCACATCCGAAGTCTGGGTATATACCGCGCCGGTAAAGCCTTTCAGGACTAACTTTTTCAACTCCTTGGCATATTTCACATACTCGTCAGTGACTTCTTCCGACGTGTTGAACCGGATATATCCCCAGTTGCGGTCGGCTTCCCACACATGATCTTCCACGACATAACCTATACCCCCGTATTCGCCTATCACATTGACGCGCTGGGCGTCGTAGAGAAAGGGCTCAGGTCCCGGGTAGCTATGAATGTCCAGCATGTCACCGCAGGGATAGTGATTGCCGCCACTGGCAGCATTAACCAGTCGGGTGCTGTCGTATTGTTTGGTCCATTGAGCTGTTTCTTCTGTCTTGAACTGGCCCCATCCTTCGTTGAAGGGAACCCACACACCGATACAGGGAGAGGAGTAGAGATAGTCCATAATCTCTTTCCATTCCTTGCGGTAGATGGCTTCCGATTGCGGAGTACGCGTCAGGTCGGCACCGGTAAAGTAGTCACGCTGATTCCATTCGTGCATCTTGTCACCATTCGGCATGTCCTGCCATACGATGATGCCCATACGGTCGCAGTGCGTGTACCAGCGTGCAGGTTCTACTTTCACGTGTTTGCGGATCATGTTGAAGCCGAAGTCTTTGGTTTTCTGTATGTCGTAGATCAGTGCCTCATCCGTGGGGGCGGTATAGAGGCCATCGGGCCACCAGCCTTGGTCCAACGGACCGAACTGGAACAAATTTTTGTTGTTTAGCTGCATCCTTACGGCACCGTCCGCATCACGTTTGTAGGAGAACTTCCGCATGGCAGCATAGCTATTCACTACGTCTGTTTCTACGCCGTTTCGTTTCAGACGCACTTTCAGCGTATATAAGAAAGGTGTATCGGGCGACCATAATTTCATGTTCTCAGGCATGCAGATGTCTATAGCCTCTCCACGGATGGCTGCTCCCGTAGCTACCAGTTTGCCGTCGTCGTATACTTCCGCTTCGATGCGGCATCCTTTCCATTCGTTCTCGCCGGTCCGGGGTTCGATTCGCAACCGTCTGAGGTCGATGTCGGGCGTGATTCTCAAGGAAGCAATGTAAATATCGTTCACCGGTTCGAGCCATACAGTCTGCCAGATACCCGATACGGCTGTGTACCAGATTCCTTTCGGCTGGTTAGCCTGTTTTCCTACGGGCTGTGGTCCCTCGTTGGTTGGGTCCCATACGCGTATGCTCAGTTTGTTGCTCCCTTTTTGCAGGGCATCGGTCACGTCGAAACAGAAAGGGGTATACCCGCCTTCGTGCCTGCCCACACTGATATTGTTGACCCATACATCTGCTCTCCAGTCCACAGCACCGAAATGCAGCAATACCCTTTTGCCTTTCCAGCCGGAAGGTATTTCAAATTGCCGGGTGTACCACAATTCTTGGCTTCCTTCCAGGTGCTTTCCTACTCCTGACAGCGATGATTCTATGGCGAAAGGTACTAATATCTTGCCGTCGTAGGCTTTCGGTTCCGCTTCTCCACAGGAACGGATAGCGTAGTCCCACAGACCATTCAGGTTTTTCCATTCTTTACGTTCCATCATGGGGCGCGGATATTCCGGCAGGACATTGTCCGGATTCAGTTTCTCTCCCCATTCCGTTTTTATTCTGTTGCCTGCCGGTTTCCATTGGGCGAGGGAAGGAACTTGCAGACCCAACGTTAAGGCGCATGCTAACATCAATCTTTTCATTTTCATATCATCTGTTGTTTATAAATTAAAGTTGTTTCCGGTTGTCGTGCGGAATCAGGGCAAAGGTGCTCCAATTTGTCCTTATGAGAGGATAAAAACTGACCAAAAAAGGCGAATCTTGTTGCAAGTGCTTTTTCTTAAGAATAAAATACATTACTTTGCGGACGTTTTGAGAATGTCGGAAAGAAACCGGAATAGAAAAGGATACGGTTATTTGACGGATATTCCGGATTTGTTTATCCCTTAAATAATTGCTGTATAATGAGATTTAATTGTATTTTTCTTTGTTTGCTCGTGTGGTGTTGCTTCTCTTGTTGTTCCGGGAAGCGTGCCGACCATGCTGCCGGAATCGATTCCTTGCAGTATTATGTCAACCCTATATCCGCCACTTCTTTGGGGCATCACGTCCTGTTTCATCGCGGTATGTATTATGGTATTTTTGGAGGACTGTCGAACATCTATTTGCGTGCAGCGGAAGATGTTACGCTGCTGAAGGATAAAGAACTCAAGAATATATGGAATTCCACCGATTCTTCTGTCAGAAACATTGATGATGCCGAATTACACTACATTGATTCAAAGTGGTATGTCTATTTCACGGGGAATGACAATAACCTGGATGACCGCTGTATCTATGTGCTGGAGAATGATTCGCCGGATCCGATGCAGGGCACATTCAAACTGAAAGGGCGTATTGAGACGGACAGGGAGAAGTCTGTGGCCATGTTCTCCACGGTGTTCCAGCAGGACGGCCGTTTGTATCTGGTGTGGTGCGGCTGGCCTTCCCGCAGGGTTTATGAGGAAAACCAGTGCATCTATATTGCCGAGATGGAGAACCCCTGGACCTTGTCTTCGGAGCGTGTGCTGATATCGAAACCGGAATATGAGTGGGAGTGCCAGTGGGTAGGTATCGACGGCAATCGCACCGCCTATCCTATTTATGTGAATGAGTGTCCGCAAGTGTTCAGGTCGCTCCGGCAGGACAAAATCCTGATTTATTATGCTGCCAGTGGCCGCTGGACGCCTTATTATTGCGAAGGCATGTTGCAGGCAGATGCTTCTGCCGACCTGCTCAACTCCGCTTCATGGAAGAAGTGTCCTGTTCCGGTGTTCGACCAGAATACGTCTGATAAACTTTATGGACCCAGTATCGTCTGCTTCATCCCTTCGCCCGACGAGACGGAATATTACTACCTTTATAATGTGCGCAAGGATCTGGAAGACATGTTTATCTCTCTTGACAAATACGAGGTCTGTATGCAGAAAGTGGAGTGGGACAAAGACGGCATTCCGGTATTGGGTTGTCCGTTGAGGCAGGACACCTTGCTGCGTAAACCCTCGGGGACACGGCGGACGACCGATTGAAATAGGGCAAAAGTCTCTCTTCGGATGCGGTAATTCGCTTTTTTCGGTCAGAAATTCTCCTTTTTCTCAGAAGAAATGTTCTTATTTTGCATCTGACAGTTGTGTATATCTCAGCTGTGAGTATGAATCTTTAAAATTTTATGGTATTGATGAAAAACATTTTATTGCTTTGGAGCCTGTTGCTCCTTTGTTCGTGGGCGGAAGCTGTTGCGCAAGATTTTCACCTTCAGCCCACTCCGCAGAGCTATGTGGGTAGTGAGGACTCTGTTTCGGTTCCTGCAAAGTATAGTTTACAGGTAGGAGCCGCTTTGCAGGAAAGTGCGGCGGAACAATTGCTGTGCAGCCTCTTTCCGGATGCAGTGGCATCTTCCGGCTTTTCTGTTTGTATCGGTGTGAAAGGCGACAAGTCCGTAAGGAAATACGCCGCACGCATCCCGAAGAAGCCCGAAGGCTATTATCTGAAGATAGACAAGGAAGGGATTGTGGTTGCCGGTGCCGACCGTAGAGGAGCCTTTTATGGAGTACAGACATTGGCGCAACTGCTTTCATTGCCCAAGTTGCCGTTGGCAGAGGTGACGGACTATCCCGATGTCCCTTATCGGGGTGTGGTAGAGGGGTTCTATGGGATTCCTTGGAGTCGGGAGGCACGTCTGTCCCAGCTCGACTTCTATGGGCGCAACAAGATGAATATCTATATTTACGGTCCTAAGGACGATCCCTATCACAGCTCGCCCAATTGGCGCAAACCCTATCCGGCACAGGAAGCCGAACAGTTGAAAGAACTGGTGGAACGTGCGCGGCAGAACGAAGTGCTTTTCTATTGGGCGATCCATCCGGGAAAGGATATCCGTTGGAATACGGAAGACCGTGAATTGCTGATGGAAAAGTTTGAAAGCATGTATCGTTTGGGAATAAGGGCCTTTGCCGTTTTCTTTGATGATATTTCCGGCGAAGGCACATCTGCCGAAAAGCAGGTGGAACTGTTGAACTACCTCCATCACAACTTTGTCAAGGCAAAGGGCGATGTGGCTCCATTGCTGATGTGTCCTACGGAGTACAATCGCCTGTGGACGAAACTGGAAGGCGGCTATCTCACGACCTTAGGCAACAAACTCCATTCGGACATCGGCATCTTGTGGACGGGCGACAAGGTAGTGGCGTGTATAGACAAGCCGACCATGCAATTCATCAACCCGTTGCTGAAACGCAAGGCATTCATCTGGTGGAACTTCCCTGTGTCCGACTACGTGCGCGACCGCCTTCTGCTGGGTGCTGTCTATGGCAACGGAACAGATATCAAGGACGATATCAGTGCGTTTATCTCCAACCCTATGGAACATGCCGAGGCGTCGAAGATTGCCCTTTTCAGTATAGCCGACTATGTCTGGAACATGAAAGCCTACGATAGCGACGCTTCGTGGCGAAGGGCTATTCGCGACCTGATGCCTCGTCATGCTGCCGCTCTTCAGACTTTTGCTTCACACAATTCCGATCTGGGCAAGAACGAACATGACTTCCGCCGCGAAGAGTCGGAACAGCTCCGTCCGGCCCTGAAGAACTTGCAGGATGCCTATTGCCGTGAAGGGAAGCTGGATGCTGCCGCGGCATCGGCTGTGAACGAAGAGTGCGAACACATGATTGCCGCCGCCAACCAGCTGCTTGCTGCCGATGAAAATCCGGCATTCATCCGGGAGATAACCCCTTGGCTGATGCAGTTCAAGCTACAGGGTGAATATGGCAGGGAAGTGTTGCGCATGCTGGCAGCGCAGTGCAGTGGAGACAAAACGAAATTCAAGAATGCTGCATCCCACGCCAAAGCCCTGCAGGTGTTGATGACGAAAATAGATACGACTTATAACCAAAACGGATACCAGCCGGGAGTGAAGACCGGAAGCTACTGTCTGCAACCGGCTTTCGACCTCTTGTATCAGGAGGCTGTCCGGCGGGATAGTGGGCGATAGCTCTTTCTGACGTCTGATTGCCCTGGGCTTTGTGTCCGATTCCCCTGGGGTTTTCCGGAACGTTGCCCCGCATTTGTCCGGAAAACCCCAGGGGATGTGGCAACAAATGCGGCGGCTTTTTATACATACTCCGGCTCTACGGTGTTGCAAACGGTGTCTCCGCAGGTTTCAGTTCTTTCAGTTATTCGCTAATAATCTGGTTTATAGAGCATTGTCCTGAAACTAAAGAATCTGAAAGAGGATTAAAGTTTCAGCCTTGTTTTGGTTTTTTTAGTTTCAGTCCAATGTTTTATTAATCAAATGATTAGACTAATCTTGAAAGACCTGAAAAGTGAAAAAGTAGTATGCGGGAATAGCAAGTGTTATGTATCCGGAAATTTGGAGTGGTTAAAGTTTACGTTTGTGTCGCTAAACCTTAGCTTTGTCATGCCAGACCTTAGCTTTGTCATGCTAAACCTTAGCTTTAATCAAGTTCTTCTTCTATTACTACAAGATGTTTCACCATAAATATTTGCGTATTATACGATTAACGGATGGGTGAAAGATGTGAGGGATGAAATAGGGTATTTATCTTTTATTGTTATTTTAGTTCGGAGGAATGCATCATACCACATAAAGAAGTTATGACAGGCTTCATTACATTACTTGTTATCCCTCATTACATTACTTGTTATCCCTCATTACATTACTTGTTATCCCTCATTACATTATTTGTTATCTCTCATTACATTACTTGTTATCTCTCATTACATTACTTGTTATCTCTCATTACATTATTTGTTATCTCTCATTACATTACTTGTTATGAATCGCTTCCCCTTGTAGCTTCGTTAACTTGTATACTGACACCTTATCAAAAATATGAGAGACTTGAGTTTTTGAATATAAACTATCCAAAACGTATAAATGGGCAGTTATTTGCCTTTTTTGAAGAGTATTTATCCTTTTTAGAATATTTTTGCAGGTAAGTTTGCAGCAAATAAATTTATGACGGTGTCGGGGAAAGATCCTCTTGCCTCGCATCTTTTTTAATTAAATTCTTAAATGTATTTGTATTATGAAAAAGCATGAAGCGCTTTTAGTAAGCACAATTCTGAACGGAAGATATCGCAGCAGGCGTTTTCTTCAGATGGTGGGAATAGTAGGACTGTTCTCATTCGGTTCGGTTCAGGGCTTACAGGCAGAAGCTGTAAATCCTCCGGTGAATGGAGTGGAAGTTGTACAACAGAAGAAGAATGTGACCGGATTGGTGAAAGACAAGACCGGCGAACCGGTCATTGGTGCCAATGTCATAGTGAAAGGTACTACGTCGGGGGTGATAACGGATATGGACGGACGGTTTACTATTCCTGCCAGTGCAGGACAGGTGATAGAAGTGTCGTTTATCGGTTTCAAAACCTATGCTTTTCCGGTAGACTCAAAATCGGATTACAACATCGTTTTGCAGGATGATGCCGAGTTGCTGGAAGAAGTGGTGGTTGTGGGATATGGTTCGCAGTTGAAGCGTTCGGTGACCGGTGCCATTTCTTCTGTGAAGTCCGAAGATCTTGAAGCGCCCAATGCGGTGAGTGCCGACAATCTGCTGCAAGGTAAGGTGGCTGGTCTTACCATTACGCAGAACTCTGCACAGCCCGGTTCGGGAATGAGTGTGAACATTCGTGGAAAACTTTCGCCCAATGGCTCCAACTCCCCGCTTTACGTTATCGATGGTGTGGTGATAAGTAGCACCGGTAACAAAGCTTCCAGCGGAGGTCCAAATTTGCCGAGCCTACATGACGGTTCCGACCGAAGCCCACTTGCTACGCTAAACCCTAATGACATTCTTTCCATCGACGTGATGAAAGATGCCAGTGCCGCTGCCATTTACGGTTCGTCTGCCGCTAATGGTGTGATTTTGATTACAACTAAGAAAGGACAAACTGGAAAGCCTCGTATTTCGTACAATGGTTCTTTTTCCGTACAAGGTATCAATAAATATTATGATGTGCTTGATGCTCAGGAATATATGACTAATGTCAATCTTTCCAGAATGGAGAATTTCCTTTATCGGGGCAATTTCTTTCCTTACGGAACAACGCCTGCTCCTACATCGGGATGGGCAGAAGCATTTACCGCTGAGGAGATACGTAATGCAAAGACTTACGATCATGTAGACGAGATTACGCGTACCGGTTTTATTCATAATCATAATGTGGCTATTAATGCCGGTTCGGAGAAGTTCAAGTTTTATGCTTCGTTTAACTATTACGACCAGAATTCTATTCTGAAAATAAGCGATTTACAACGTTTTAGTGGCCGTTTTAATTTTGAAGCCAGTTTTAATAAGTACGTTACTTTGAATGTGGCAAGTATGTATTCGCATTTGTCCTCAAACAATCCGTCATCAGGACATACACGAATGAACCGTAATGAAGCGGTACAGACCAATGCTGCCATTTTCTTTCCATCAAATATGCCACTATATGATGAGGAGGGAAAGTTGACTACTTCTATTTCTCCCCTGACACCGAACCCGGCTACTTGGTTTCATATCAAGAACCAGACGGTGACAAAACGTTTGATGTTTTCGCCCAATCTGGAAGTAAAATTCCTGCCGTGGCTCAAAGCAAATGTGCAATTGAGTGTGGACAAGACGGACGAGAATCGTGAGATTTTCGGTTCTACCAAGGGCAAACTGCCTGCACAGGTAGAAGATAACTATGGTGGTTTTTCCAATGCATTCAACGATAACTATGGTATTGAAGAGTATCTGACCTTCGACAAGGATATCGCTAACGGTCATCACTTGAATGCAGTTGTGGGTACGGGATATTACGTTACTACATCCAGATCTCACAACGTGATGGGATACAATTTTCCTACAGACGTGTATGAGAATAACAACATTGGTTCTACATCCGATCTTGAAAGAACCAATTTGGGCTCATGGAAGACCTGGCGTAACAAACTTTCTTTCTTCGGCCGTTTGAATTATACTTTCAAGAACCGCTATATCTTGGGAGTTACGCTCCGTAACGATGGTTCTTCCGTATTTGCCGACAATCACAAGTGGGGATGGTTCCCCGGTGCCTCTGCCGCATGGGTTATCTCTGAAGAGAAATTCATGAAAGACTTTGATGTCTTGAGTTTCCTGAAGTTGAGAGCCGGTTACGGTACATCGGGTAATGAAAGCATCTTGACCGGTGGTACTTATCCGCTGACTACGTATGGTAACGCATGGTCGGGAGATTATTACTATTTCGGTGGAGTTTATCATAAAGGTATTATTCAGAAAGAGCAGGGTAATCCTGATTTGAAGTGGGAAACGGACATTACGGTGAATGCCGGTATCGATTTTGGATTTTTCGATGACCGTCTGACCGGTAGTGTAGATTACTATGTGCGTACAGCCAAAGATTTGCTTAATTTTACTCCACTTCCTGTAACCGGTATGGTGGGTAATATAGCCAAAAATGTAGGTTCTACCCGAAGCAAGGGTATCGAAGTGGCATTGAAAGGTACTATCGTAGATAAAAAGGACTGGACATTGACAGCTTATGCCAACGTATCTCACAATCGTTCCAAATGGGTGGAACGTAATCCGGAAGTCGCCATCAGCCCTTGGTTGAAGGAGAAAGACGACCTGAGCCCGATTTATGGCTGGAAGACGAACGGTATCTTCCATTCTTTGGAAGAGGTACAAGCCTATACTTCTAATGGCAAAGTGCTTCAGCCAGATGCTAAACCTGGTAACTTGAGATATGTAGATATCAATGGTGACGGTGTGATGGATGACGGTGATATCGTGAAATTGGGTACTTGGGACCCGAAAGCCAACTTCGGTTTGGGTGCCAGTCTACGTTTCAGAAACTGGATGCTGGATATTGATACGTATGGCGTGTTGGGTAAAAAAGCATATGATTCTTGGAACTTTAGAGGCATTGGAGACGATAATACCAGTGTACGTGTGAAAGACGTATGGACTTCCTATAACCCTACCGGTTGGTATCCGGGTATTGCTGCAGATGTGACTGGCGGAAACAACAAGACCGGTACGCATGACTTTACACTAAAGAACGTACATTTCTGGCGTTTCAAGGATATCAAGCTGACTTATATGTTGCCTGAGAAATTCCTGAAGAGAAATAAGATTGCTTCGGATGCTTCTGTATTTGTAGATTTACAGAATACGCTGATGTTGACCAATTACGAGGGTCTAGACCCGGAAATGGAAATCAACTGTGCACCATTCCCCATTCCGTTTACGGTCGTATTGGGTGTTAACATTAATTTCTAAATTTAAATTTCAAGAAGAGATGAAAATGAAAAAAATAATCAGTTGGGCAGTCGCTTTATGCATGGGTGTGATATTTTACTCATGTGATTTGGACCAGAAGGTATTTTCGAGCCTGACAAATTCAAACTTCCCACAGACGGTGGAAGATATAGATGCATTAGTAATAGGTATGTATGCCAATTTCAAGGCTAATTCCGGTGGTGTGTATGATGGCTCTAACGATGGTTGGACCATGCCTATCTACGCATCTGGTGATGGTTGGTGGGCCTACTCAGAATTCACTTCGGATGAATTGGTGCACCAGAGTAACCAGATTTATAAATTCAATTGGTCCGGTGCATGGAATACTTACGGAACATACTCCATTAGCCGTAATATTACCCGTTGTACATTCATTCTAGATCAGCTGGAGAAAGTCGGCGGTTTGCCGGAAGCGGCAAAAGCACAGAAGATTGCCGAGGTAAAGACTTTGCGTGCTTGGTTGATGTTCTGCTTTTATGATTTGTATGGACCGGTATCGTGTGTACTTGAACCGGAGGGATTGAGCAACATTGTTTATACGCCGCGTCCTACGAAAGAAGTCTATTTCAATCGCATGGTAAGCGACTTGCAGGAGGCATTACCGTATCTTTATGACAAAACGAATGGTACGGAAAATTGGGGTCGCGTGAATAAAGGGATTGCCACTATGCTGCTGATGAAAGCATATATGAACGACCACCAGTATGACAAGGCGTTGCCTTATGCCGAGAGTATGAAGACGATGGGGTATACGCTTTCTGAAGACTATAAGGATGTTTTCTCCGATGAAATGAATGATGAAACAGTATGGGCTGTTCCGGGTGGAGAGCTTGCCGGAAATGAGTATGCTTATTATCTTTTCCCACCCAATTGCATCACTTTCGGCAAGAATTTCGAGCACAAAGCTTGTCCGACTCATCGTTGGGGAGGCTATCTGATGCCATGGGATTTCTATGACACGTATGACAAGGCGGATGCCCGTTTGGAAGTGATTGCTGATTCTTACAAGGATGCGAACGGTACACTTTATACTCGTCCCGGAGGAGGTGGTGCAAGTGATGACCGTATTCAGCAGGGCGCCATTCCGGTGAAATATTTGATGGCTCCGGAGAAGTATGCCAGTGGTAATATGCACATCGTGGCTTTCCGCTATGCGGACGTGCTTCTCTCCCTTGCCGAGATAGAGAACGAGCTGAACGGACCTACGGACAAGGCGTTGAACTACCTGAAACAGATTACCGACCGTGTAGGCGTTACACACACCATTCCGGCAGATATACAGACCAGCAAGGAGAAGTTCAGAGAATTCCTGTTGATGGAGAGAGGACGCGAACTCTTCATGGAAGGCTGGCGCCGTCAGGACCTGATACGTTTCGGCAAGTATATCGAGTTTGCCAAGAAGCGCGGATGTACGGCAGCCAAGGACCACATGGTCTTGTTCCCCATTCCGCCGAAGGTGATTACCGAATCGGATGGTGTGATCGAGCAGAATCCCGGATATTGATGAAACCAGATGATGACAGAGGATAAATAGCAAGTATCTCCTTCCGTATTCTGTTCTTTGAGAAAAGACGACGGAAGGAGGTCTGCTTTTTATATGCACTCTGTTTGGGGAAGATAAGGTAAAAAGTTTACAGTACGGATTCACTTGTTTGTTTTTTTATGGATATTATTAAAATATGGATATTAGATGGATTTTAGAATATTATTTTTAGGACTGTGTGCCTGGAGTGCTTTACCGGCTTTGGGTCAGAAGAGCAAGGTAGAGGAGATCCGCATCGGTGGCTACGTGGGCGGGCGTATCCATACGTGTATTGAGCATCGGGTGAAGTCGCAGGATGTGGAGCACTTGGTGGAACCTTTCCGACATCGTGAGGAGACAAGCCTCTGGCAGTCGGAGTTCTTTGGCAAATGGCTGTTGGGTGCCATCTCCTCTTATGAGTATTGCAAGGACCCGGCGCTGCTGGAACAGATAAAGAGCGGTGTACAGAGTTTCATGCAGACCCAGACTCCGGACGGCTACATCGGTAACTACAAGCCCGAAGCCCGGCTGACCAACTGGGACATCTGGGGCAGGAAATACTCGGCACTCGCCTTGGTGGCATACTATCGCCTGACTGGCGACCGGGCAGCCTTGAACGCCGCCATGCGTTCGGTGGATTACTTGATGGAACAGTTGCATGAACAGAATCTGGACATAGCCCGTACGGGCAACTACTTCGGTATGGCAAGCTGTTCCATACTGGAGCCGGTGGTCTATCTGTACGACATCACTCGTGAACAACGCTATCTCGACTTTGCCAAGGAGATCGTGACGGGCATCGAGCAGGAAGGCAGTTCGCAACTCATCACCAAAGCACTGCGAGACGTTCCTGTTTTCCAACGTTCGGCATATCCGGCTTCGTGGTGGTCGTTCGAGAACGGACAGAAAGCCTACGAGATGATGTCCTGCTACGAAGGGTTGGTGGAGCTGGGTCGCGTGCTGGACGATCCTCTTTATAAGGAAGCTGCCGAACGTACGGCTGAGAGCATCCGGCGAGACGAGATAAACATTGCCGGTTCGGGCGCAGCCTTCGAGTGTTGGTATGGCGGCAAGGAGAAGCAGACTCTTCCTGCCTATCATACGATGGAGACTTGCGTAACCTTCACCTACATGCAGTTCTGTAACCGCCTGTGGCGCGATACGGGCAATGCGCTTTACGTCGAGGAGTTTGAGCGGACGATGTACAACGCCTTGTTTGCCTCGATGAAGCACGATGGCGGACAGATTTCCAAATACAGCCCGCTGGAAGGACGCCGACAGCCGGGCGAGGAGCAATGCGGCATGCACATCAACTGCTGCAACGCCAATGGTCCCCGTGGGTTTGCCCTGATCCCGAAGATGGCGGTGGCTACGAGGGAAGACGGCATATTCCTCAACCTCTATGTGCCGATGGAAGTGCAGGTGAAGACGGGCAAGAAGAATACGGTAGCCCTGAAAGTAGAGACCGACTATCCCGTAAATGGAAAAGTGAACATCGGGGTGAATCCTCAGAAGGAGGAACGCTTCAAGCTGGCGCTACGCATACCCTCCTGCATAAACGGTGTGAGCGCCACTGTCAACGGACAAGTGCAGGAAGTGTTGCATCAGGGCGGTTACCTCTGTCTGGACCGCACGTGGAAGCATGGAGATGAAGTAGTGCTGGAATTCGGCATTCAGACTCAAGTGGTGAAAGACCACAACCATCAGGCTGTGGTGCGCGGACCGCTGGTGTTTGCCCGTGACAGCCGTTTCGGTGATGGCGATGTGGATGAGTGTGCCGTCATTCAGAGTGACGGGCAAGGCGTGGTGCAGGCTACGGTGCGAGAGAACGTACCCGGTTCCTTTGCCTGGATAACGCTGGAAGTCCCCACTGTGTTGGGTACCGATCTGGAAGATCCTGTTAACAAGACGGCGAAGCCCATCCGCTTCTGTGACTTTGCCTCTTCGGGTAATGACTGGGCACGGACAGGACGTTATCGGGTATGGATTCCGCAGACGCTGCATGTGATGACAGAACCCTACCGGAAGTATTGACAAAACCTTATGGAAGTATTGACAAAACCTTATGGAAGTATTGACAGAACTTTACCGGGAGTATTGACGAATAATTTATTATCTAATAAAGACCAAAGAGATGAATGACAATAAAATAAGCCTATATATCATGGTTCTGCTGGCTGCTCTCCTGACAGCATGTAGCGGAACCCCAAAAGAGATGAAGACAACTGATCCTCACATGTCGGTAAGTGAATATGCCATGTTGCATGAAGTGGTGAAGATAGGATTGGAAAACGTGGCTTCGGACGAGGAGGTGACCATAGACTTCGGAGACGGAATCGTGGAGACAGGCCGGAACAAAGTGTTCTTTACGCACGCTTATGCCCACGAAGGTGACTACACCCTCAAGGCACAGACGGCAACCGGAATCTCTCTGACAGCCGACATACACATCTGCAGCCTGCCGGCACTCAGCGTGGCGATGCAGCAGTTCAAGGATCCCTCTTACCGGAAAGTGTGGGTCATGGCACATCGGGCACATACGCACGACAAGACCATCCCCGAGAACTCTTTGCCTGCCATTGAGGCTGCCGTGGCTACCGGTGCCGAAATATTGGAGTGCGATGTCAGGCAGACCAAGGACGGCGTTCTCGTGATATGCCACGACGAGACCATCGACGCCACCACCACCGGACAGGGACGGATTGCCGACATGACCTACGACGAAATCTTGCAGTACAACCTGAAAGACCGTGCCGGAAACCCTACTGACGAGAAAATGCCTACGCTGGAAGCCTATCTGGTTGCTGTGCGCGGACGCGCCTATGTGGATATTGACAAGTGCACCGGACAAGGCATCTTCAAGGAAGTGGTGGACGTGGTACGCCGGACGGGTATGATGGAAGCCGTCTTTTTCTACAGCGGTGTGGAAGAAGGTACCCGCGAAGTGCTTGGTGTGACAGAAGATGCCAACATTTATCCTTGGGTAGGGGGGCACAAGTTGCTGGAGGAATTGCCGCGCACCTTCTTCGTACAGACAGCCTACTTCACCGAAGGCAGAAGTCCTTCTTTGGGCGATGCGGTGGAGATGGGAATGATTCCCTCCGTCTGCCTGTTGTGGGTGCTCGACCAGACTATACCTGAGTATGCGCTGGATGACAAGCAACTTGACGAGCTGTTTAATATATTCCCTACTACGCGGATGATTCAGACCGACGTGCCTGCCGAACTGATTGCCGCCTTGCAGAAGAAGGGATTGAGATAAATAACTCAAGTTTCGCAAGTTCAACTTGTCAACTACCCCCTTGTAGACTTGTCAACTGAACTCTTGTCAACTTGTCTACTGCCCCCTTATCAACTAAAAAGTTGAGCTTGCGAAACTCAAATAAAGATATATATGAAGAAAATACTGTTTGTATGTCTCGGATTTCTGTTCAGTGCTTCACTGGCGGCGCAAATGCCCGAAAGGAATGCCGAGAACCTGAAGAAATACAAAGAGATATGCAGGCAGCATATCTACAAGAACATGAAGGGCATGTACCGACAACCGGTCGGTGCACTGAAATATCCTTTTCTGGTGCCCGGTAGCGGACAGTACGCCAACCAGCTATGGGATTGGGATTCTTGGCTGAGCGACATCGCCCTGCGGCAGATTATTGTGGAACACGGCACCGATGCCGACCGCAAAGAATTGATCACTTACGAGAAAGGCTGTATCCTCAACTTCCTCAATTATGGTGGCGGTGACGGATGGATTCCCATCTGCATCTTCGACAACACGGAAGAGCGCTGGCAGTTACTACAGAAAATCAACCCCTGGAAGACGAACATGCACAAGCCCGTGTTGGCGCAGCATGCCGCCTTCGTAGTGAAGCAGACGGGCGGTGATGCCGAATGGTTGCGTGAAGGATTCTATAACTTGCAGACCTTCGTGGGAAAGTACCTCAACTACCATCGGCACAAAGCCACCGGGCTGCTCTATTGGGAGAACGATGAAATGATTGGGGTGGACAATGACCCCAGTACCTTCTACCGCCCTCAGGAAAGCTCAGGTTCCATCTTCCTCAATGCGTTGATGTACAGGGAACTGCTTGCCATGGCCTACCTGGCAACACAACTCCGCATGCCCGACCTGGAAAAACGCTTCACCCGTGAGGCTGAAGAGCTACAGGAGGCTATCCGCAAGCATTGCTGGGACCCTCGCGATGGTTTCTACTATAGTGTCGACCTCAACCTCCTTCCGGTAGAAAAGCCTGCTACACCGGGCTTCCATTATCACACCGGGCAGCCCCGTACCTATGACTGCCTGATACAGCGTTTTAGCGTATGGAGCGGCTTCATGGCGTTGTGGGCAGGAATTGCCACTTCCGACCAAGCACGCGAAATTGTGGAACGGCAATATCGTGATCCCCGTCTGTTCAATGCTGCGGCAGGCGTACGCTCGCTTTCTCCATTGGAGAAGATGTATGATGTGCGTGCCAGCGGCAATCCCTCTTCTTGGCAGGGACCGGTGTGGATATGCGTCAACTACTTCGTTTTCCGTGGACTGCTCCGCTACGGCTATACGGAGGATGCCCGGGAACTGGCAGAGAAGACCGTGTTGCTGCTGGGGCGCGACTATGAGCGCTTTGGTGCGCTGCACGAATACTACATGCCCGACAATGGCGAGCCTATCCTCAACAAGGGTTTCCAGAATTGGAACTTGCTGGTGCTGAACATGGCTGCCTGGCTGGATGGCAAAGAAACAGTGAATGAATTTTAATCTTTATAATAAGTATATGAAAAATCTATTACTCGCCTGCATCATGGCGGTCATTTCTCTTCCGGTTGCGGGAGGAAACAATAGGAAATCCCATTCGGGCACTGCTCCTCTGAAAGTGCTTTGCTTGGGAAACTCCATCACAAGGCATGAATATAAGGCCGATATTGAATGGTTCTCGGAGTGGGGCATGGCAGCTTCGAAAGAGGAGAACGACTATTGCCACCAGTTGCAGAAACTGCTTTGCACAACGCATCCCGGCACAGTGGTCACTCCGCTCAACATCGCTTACTGGGAGCGTAATCTGACGTGTGATATAGACTCGTTGATAGGCTCTGCCGTGCGTGGAAAGGACTTGGTTGTAATTCGTCTGGGTGAGAATGTACAGGATAAGGAAGCATTCCGAACGGGCATTCTTCGGTTGGTGGATTATTGTAAACAACGGGTAGGCAGGGTAGTCATTACCGGCTGTTTCTGGGAAGATGCCGAGAAAGAGCGTGCCCTCATTCAGGCGGCCCGTACCTACGACATCTCCTTCATCCCGCTCGATTGGATAGACCGTTTGTACGATTCGCGTCCCAAGGTGGGCGATACCCTCTATGATGTGAAGGGGAAACCCTACACCGTGACCAAAGAGTTTATTATTGCCCATCCCGACGACTGGGGCATGAGAAAGATAGCCGAGGCGATTTTCGATACCTTGCGTTGATGTTGCTCCTCTTTTTAAAGCTGATGTTTCCTCTTTTTTAAACTGATGTTTCCCCTTTTAAAATATGAATTTAGGATGAAGAATTTGAAAAATATATTGTGGCTCTGCCTGTTAGGGCTGTTGCTTGCCGCATTGCCCGCCACGGCCGGGCAGGTGGTGGTGTCCACCCCTTCCTTCTCTTTGGTGCTGGATGCTCCGGTGGGTGGCGAGTTGAAGTATTTGTATTACGGTAACAAGTTGTCGGCTGCTGATTTGCTGCAGATGGACGTGGCAAGCACCTGCCATCATGTCGCTTACCCTTCTTACGGAATCGGATGGCCCGGTGAGCCGGCTCTTCGGGTCAAGCATGCCGATGGAGTGATAGCCACCCGGCTTCATGTACAGGAGGTGGAGGTGCGGCAAGAACAGGATGCCGTGCTCACCCAGGTGAAACTGAAGGACCGTGTTTATCCTTTCTATGTCAATCTCTGCTACAAGGCGTATCGGGAGGTGGATGTGATTGAAACGTGGACTGAACTCAGTCATACGGAGAAGGCTCCGGTAATGTTGCTGCAATTTGCTTCGTCCTATCTCCCTCTCCGCAGGGGCGATGTATGGCTCTCCAGTCTCTATGGCGGTTGGGGAAACGAGGCACGATTGCTTCAAGAGCCCTTGAAGCCCGGCATCCGGTTGATAAAGAATACCGACGGGGTGCGTAATTCGCATACAGCCCATGCCGAAGTCATGTTCTCGCTGGACGGGAAACCTCAGGAGAACAATGGACGTACCATCGGTGCCGCTCTCTGCTATACCGGCGACTATAAGCTGAAAATCAATACGGACGATGGCGATTTTCACCACTTCTATGCCGGTATAGATGAGGAATGTGCTTCCTACAAGCTGAAAAAGGGCGAAGTATTCTGTACTCCCCCGTTGGCATTGACCTATTCGGAAGAGGGATTGGGCGGTGCCAGCCGCAATTTTCATAAATGGGGACGGAACTACAAGTTGGCAAATGGCAACAAACTTCGCAAGATATTGCTGAACAGTTGGGAAGGCGTCTACTTCGATATCAACCAAAAAGACATGGAGCAGATGATGGCGGACATCGCCTCGATGGGCGGCGAACTTTTCGTGATGGATGACGGATGGTTTGGCGACAAGCATCCGCGCGACATAGACAACGCCGGACTGGGCGACTGGGTGGTGAATCCAAAGAAACTGCCTGACGGTATTGCCGGATTGCTGCGAGATGCCGCCAAGCACCATATCGGCTTTGGTATCTGGATTGAACCCGAAATGACGAATACACGCAGCGAACTGTATGAGAAGCATCCCGACTGGGTGATGAAGGTGCCCAGACAGGACTTTATCACAGCACGTGGCGGTACGCAGGCGGTGCTCGACCTGACTAATCCCGCCGTGCAGGATTTCATTTTCTATACGGTAGATACCTTGCTGACCCGTTATCCGGCGATAGAATATATCAAATGGGATGCCAATATGCCGGTGCTGAATCACGGTTCTGTCCATTTGGGCAAGGACGAACAGAGCCATTTGAGCATTCTCTACCATCGGGGATTCGAAGAGGTGTGCCGACGCATCCGCGACAAATATCCTGACGTGACGATTCAGGCATGTGCTAGTGGAGGCGGCCGCGTCAATTACGGCTATTTGCCTTACTTCGATGAGTTCTGGACCAGCGACAACACAGATGCCCTGCAGCGTGTGTATATCCAGTGGGGGACTTCTTACTTCTTCCCTGCCATTGCTATGGGAGCGCATATCAGTGCCGCGCCCAACCATCAGACCCATCGTAGTGTGCCGCTGAAATATCGTATCGATGTGGCCATGAGCGGAAGGCTCGGCATGGAGATACAGCCCCGGAATATGTCGGACGAAGAGAAGGAACTTTGCCGCAAGGCGATTGCCGCTTACAAAGAGATCCGTCCGGTGGTGCAGTTCGGTGAACTCTATCGGTTGCTGTCGCCCTATGACGGCCAGGGAGTGGCTTCGCTGTTGTATGCCAGTGAGGATAAGTCGAAAGCGGTCTTCTACTGGTGGAAGCTGGAACAGTTTGTCAACCGGCAATTGCCGCGTGTCAGGATGGCAGGATTGGATGCCGGAAAGCAATATCGCATTCGTGAGTTGAATCGCATAGACAATGTTCCTCTCTCCTTTGAAGGAAAGGTGCTGAGCGGTTCTTTCCTGATGAGCCACGGGCTGGAGATTCCTGCGGAACATCGGGTGGATGCCGATAAAATGAATGATTATGCCAGTCGGATATTGTATTTAGAAGAGGTGAAACCTTAAAATTTAGAAATATGAAAGTAAAATATTGTGTAGTTATACTGCTTGTGTGCCTTCTGCAAGGCTGTTCTTCTGCAGGGAATGACAATAGAGAGATGGACCGTTTCGTCACCGGACTGATGGATCGTATGACGGTTCGGGAGAAACTGGGTCAGCTGAACCTGCCTTCCGGAGGAGACTTAGTGACGGGTACGGTGATGAACGGTGAACTGTCCGAGATGATACGGAAACAGGAAATTACAGGCTTCTTCAATGTGAAGGGAATACAGAAAATCAGAGAAATGCAACGCATTGCCGTAGAAGAGACCTGCTTGAAGATTCCCTTGATTGTAGGAGCTGATGTCATACATGGGTACGAGACCATATTCCCCATACCGCTTGCCATGTCGTGCAGCTGGGATACGGTTGCCATCCGGCGGATGGCGCGTGTGGCAGCTACCGAGGCGAGTGCCGATGGAATCTGCTGGAATTTCAGTCCGATGGTGGACATTTGTCGGGATGCCCGTTGGGGACGTATTGCCGAGGGCAATGGGGAAGACCCCTATCTGGGTGCTTTAATGACCAAGGCATACGTGCATGGCTACCAAGGCGATGCCATGAAGGCAAATAACGAAATACTTGCCTGCGTCAAGCACTTTGCACTGTATGGCGCCTCTGAGGCAGGACGTGACTATAACACAGTGGACATGAGCCGGCTGACCATGTACAACTACTACCTGGCTCCCTATAAGGCTGCCGTTGAGGCAGGCGTGGGAAGCGTGATGAGTTCATTCAACCTGGTAGATGGCATTCCGGCTACTGCCAACAAGTGGCTGTTGACCGATCTGCTGCGCAAGGAGTGGGGATTTGGTGGCATGGTGGTTACTGACTATTATTCCATCGGTGAGATGAAGACTTACGGTGTGGCAGACAAGAAGGAGGCTTCCGTGCTTGCACTGAAGGCGGGAACGGACATGGATATGGTTACTGCCGGTTTTCTGGATACTTTGGAATCGGCATTGGAGGAAGGACTTATTACAGAGGCCGATATAGACCGTGCCTGTCGCAGGGTACTTGAGACCAAATATAAGATGGGACTTTTTGACGATCCTTACAAATATTGCGACACGACACGTGCAGCCAAGGAAATCTTCACGCCCGAACACCGCAAGGAGGCGCGCGAGGTGGCTTCCGAGACCTTTGTGCTGATGAAGAACGAAGGAAACCTTCTTCCCCTCTCTACGGATAGCAAGAAGATTGCCCTCATAGGACCGATGGCAGATGCCCGTAACAACATGTGCGGCATGTGGAGCCTGACTTGTACGCCTTCCAACCACCGTTCCTTGCTCGACGGAATGCGTGACGCGATGGAGGGCAGGGGAGAGCTTCTTCATGCCAAAGGCAGCAACATCTATTATGATGAGGCTACGGAGAAAGGTGCTGTCGGCTTCCGTCCTTTGGAACGTGGTGACAACGAAAGGCTGCTGAGGGAAGCGCTGCAAGTGGCTGCCCGTGCCGATGTGATAGTGGCTGCGTTGGGTGAATGTGCGGATATGTCGGGTGAGTCGGCTTCGCGTACGGAACTGGAACTGCCGGATGCACAGCAAGCATTACTGAAAGAACTGGTGAAGACGGGAAAACCGGTCGTACTGTTGCTGTTTACGGGACGTCCGTTGGTACTGAATTGGGAAACGGCGCACGTTCCTGCCATACTGAATGTCTGGTTTGCAGGCAGCGAGGCGGGTGATGCCATTGCTGACGCCCTGTTTGGAAAGGTCGTGCCTTCCGGAAAGCTGACGACCAGTTTCCCCCGTGCCGTAGGACAGATGCCTTTGTACTATAACCATTTGAGTGCCAGCCGTCCTGACCCACAAGATGGAGTATTCAACCGTTACCAGAGCAACTACATAGACCAAAGCAACGAACCGCTCTATCCCTTCGGCTTTGGGTTGAGTTATACAACGTTTGAGTATGGCGACATACGGATTAGTTCGGAATGTCTTCCTAAAAACGGGGAGTTGACGGTAGCTGTAGAGGTCACCAACTCCGGTGCTTATGATGGTACGGAGATCGTGCAACTCTATCTGCATGACGTGATGGCGGAAGTGGCACGTCCTGTCAAGGAACTGAAAGCCTTCCGGCGCCTCTTCTTGAAGAAAGGGGAAAAGCAGGAAGTAGTGTTTACCTTGACAGAAGAGGATTTGAAATACTACCATTCGGATTTGCAATACGGGTATGATCCGGGTGAGTTTCAAGTGATGGTCGGTCCTAACAGCCGTGATGTGCAGATGGGGACGTTCAAAGCAGAATAGTTTTTTTAATTTGAAGATTATGTTTATATGAAGATGATAACTTTTTTCATTGCGCTGCTGTTGTCAGTGGCTATGCTATGTAGTAGTTGTTCCGTTACCGAAAACAAAGAAAAGACATCATTGGGCAATCCAGTTGTCAAGGTACCTACATTGCTTGATCAGACAAACTGGACAACGGACACGATTGCCAACGGAATCATTTACTACAATTTTGAGGCAAAAGATGAAGTATCAGATGCCTGCCAGATCGTGAATGTATTGGAACTTGATTTGACAAATCCTGACTATACGCTTGCCTTGCGCTATGTTCCGGAGTGTTCTACATTGTCCGAACTTGCCAAGTCCGCCGGGGCCATAGCCGGAATGAATGCAGGGTATGAGCAGGAAGCCATCTACTTGAAGGTGGACAATGCTGTGTTTTCGGAGGTGACATTGGCTCCTGACCATCTCCGTTTCTGGAAGCATGAGGGTGCTGTCTGTTGGAGCAACAATGAAGACATCGGAATATGGTTTGCCGGTAAAGACGGAGCGGACGCCATTGCATGTTATAAGGCGGATATACATCGGAATCTTATAGCCAGTGCCCCAATGTTGGTTGATAATTACGTGCCTTGCGGTGCCTCTTTTGTGGATGCCGCATATACTCCGGAACTACTGAACGAACTGGATTATGAAGATAAGAACCGCCATCAGGGAGTCAGACATCCCCGTACCGCCATTGCTTTGACGGAAGATCGAGATTTGTTGCTCATTACTGTCGACGGGCGCCGATTCGGTCAGGCGGAAGGCATGAACGCCAAAGAGTTGACCGGCTTTATCATGAAATACTTCCGTCCGCAATATGCGTTGAATATGGATGGCGGAGGTTCCACGACCATGTATGTCAAAGGAAGAGGGGATAGCGTTACGAATGTCGTGAATTATCCTACCGATAACGGAACCTTTGACCATCGTGGAGAGCGAAAAGTTTCTACCCATTTTCTGGTGATGCGAAAATAAGTATAGTAGTACTATTTGACGAACAGGACAATGAAAGAAAAGAAATATAGTTGGATCATTCTTTGTAGTTTTTGGGTATGCTTTTGTTTTCTCCAGCCCCTTCGGGCAGAGAAGCGTGTGAAACAGGGCGATGACATCGTTTCTGTCATTAGGCATGGTGTTCGGAACGACGGTTCTGTGATAGGCACTGAACTGAATGAGCTTGTCGTGAAAAGTTATGGGAAGACGTTGTATTTTCCTGCCGGTACTTATAACCTGTCGGAACCTATCGTCTTGCCCTATGACTATACGAAGAATGTAAATATTGTTTTTGACAAGAATGCATTGATAAAGACCGATTTGCCTCTGGAAGCATTGCTGAAGATCGGCTATTCGGAGATGTCGACGCCTGATGTTACCCATCGTCGTTTCTCTTATATTGAGGGAGGGATGTTCGACTGCTATAATGTGGAGAACGGAATCATGGTCAACGGATTGAAACAGCTGGTTTCCCTGAAAAGCATCAGTTTGTTTAAGGGGCGCAATACGCATATCCGTATCAGTGTTACGGATGATTTCAGAGGAACCGGTAGCAGTGACACCAAGATAGACAATGTGACCATACAGGGCATTTCGTCCAACGAAGAGGTGTATGGTATCTATATTGATGCAGCCTGCTGTGATTGCAAGATTTCCAATACCTTTATATATAGTACGAAGTATGGGCTTGTAACAAAGTCGGCAGGACATATCTTGAACAATCTACACATCCTTTCCATGCATACTACCGGTGGTCTGGACTTGGGAGTAAACGGTTTTCGCTCTACGGAAGGCATACGGGTAGAGGCAGATGGCTTTTTTATTTTCAACGAGGTGTATTACGACACGGTGGACCGTGGTATTGTCGTTGCCGCCGACAAGAATCCTACGCTGATATTGGACAAGAATATCTTCTATTCCTATTTACCGAATTTTGGGACTTCTTTCCTTTATCGGGATCATGAAGCGACGACTCCCTTTCAAGTGAAGATGTCAGGCTGCATCATAGAAGTCGCAAAGCAAGGCTATAGAATATTTGATGTCAGTCCCGAAGCCATACGGAAAGATGTGGAGGGGGATTTCTCGTTTATGAACTGTGGCGCGCGCAATGCTCACTTGCTGAGTCCTTTCGATTTTTCCTTGATGCAACGTATGAAGGGGAAAAAGGGAGATGTATTGTTGGTGCCGAAGCAGGACATGGCAGATTCACAGAGTATGGATAGTTCTCAATGGCATGTCTTGGGAGCTGTACTGGCTTCTCCATATCGAATCTGTTAAGGTTGGATTTGGCAAAGGATTGTATACTGGAACTGGATTTGTCATTTGCAGGCTCCGAACCGGAAATAAACAGCAAGATGATTAAGGGAGAGGATCAGTCATCTTTTCAGATAGGTTATGTGATTAAGGGGGAATATTGCATTCTCTTGTTGAGAACCTGTCATGGGATGCTTTCTCCTGTTGTCGGTGATGTGTTGGGAAGTAGTTATTTTTTATCGACTCCTTCTAAAGACAGATGTTATGGACCGGAAGATTATGGAATAGACCAAGAACAGATTGTTTTACTTTAATAGGTGTTATAGGAGGTATAAACGATAGGTAGCTTTAATATCTATCCGGTATTCTACTCATTTAATCAACGGAAAGAATTTTATATTCATACAAAGAATAACAGTGCGGAAAATTTCTATATTTGCTTCATGAAACTGAACGGTGAAGAATTACGGGAACCTAAATTCTCTCATTCCGATCAGGAAAAAGGTAGTAAACTTACATTGGAAATGGAAAAATAGAAATGATTATGAGAAAAAGAATCGCATTGTGTATCGCTGTGCTCCTGAGTGCCGGTGCGTATGCAGAAAAAAACGTCCGACATATATAAGAAAGGCTGGATAGACTTTAATAAGAACGGGGTGATGGACGTCTACGAAGACCCTTCGGCACCTTTGGAGGCAAGAGTGCAAGACCTGTTGTCGCAGATGACCATGGAAGAGAAGACTTGTCAGATGGCTACATTGTATGGTTCGGGGCGTGTACTGAAAGATTCCCTGCCTACCGCACAATGGAAGAATGAAATTTGGAAAGATGGTATCGCGAATATAGACGAGCAGGCAAACGGTTTGGGCAAATTCGGTTCTTCCTTGTCTTATCCTTACGTGAACAGCGTAGAGAACCGACAGACTATTCAGCGCTGGTTTGTCGAACAGACCCGCCTGGGCATACCGGTCGACTTTACGAACGAGGGTATCCGAGGGCTTTGCCATGATCGGGCTACGATGTTTCCTGCACAGTGCGGACAGGGAGCTACCTGGGATAAGAATCTGATCAGCGAAATAGCAAAGGTCACTGCCGAAGAGGCGAAAGCGTTGGGTTATACCAACATCTATTCTCCGATCTTGGACATAGCGCAAGATCCCCGTTGGGGGCGCGTAGTGGAGTGCTACGGTGAAGATCCTTTCCTGGTGGGAGAGCTGGGCAAGCAGATGATCAAGGGGCTACAGGCAGAAGGGCTTGTTGCCACTCCCAAACATTTTGCAGTCTATAGTATCCCGGTGGGAGGGCGTGATGCCGGTACCCGCACCGATCCCCATGTCGCACCGCGTGAGATGAGGACACTCTATCTGGAAACTTTTCGCAAAGCCTTCTGCGAAGCAGGGGCTTTGGGCGTCATGAGTTCGTACAATGATTATGATGGCGAGCCGATAACCGGAAGCTATCATTTCCTGACGGAGATCCTTTGTCACGAGTGGGGATTCAAAGGATATGTGGTTTCGGATAGTGAAGCTGTGGAGTTCCTCTATTCCAAACATCGTGTGACGGAGGATGCAGTGGACGGTGCCGCACAAGTGGTGAATGCTGGATTGAACGTACGTACTCACTTTACCTTGCCTGAAAAGTTTATTCTTCCGCTTCGCCAGGCAATCAACGAAGGAAAGGTTTCCGAACAAACCATCAACAGCCGTGTAGCGGATGTATTGCGTGTCAAGTTCATGATGGGCTTGTTCGATAATCCCTATAAAGGCGATGCGAAGAAGCCGGAAAAGGTGGTGCACAGCCAGGAGCATCAGGCGGTATCCATGAAAGCAGCGTTAGAGTCTATCGTCTTGCTGAAGAATGAGAATAACATCTTGCCGCTTTCCAAGAATACGAAGCGGATAGCCGTAATAGGTCCGAATGCGGCCGAGGTGGATAATCTGATTTGCCGTTATGGTCCTGCCCACGCTCCGATCAAGACGGTCTATCAGGGCATCAAGGAGTACCTGCCCGATGCGGATGTGCGCTATGCAAAAGGAGCTGACATTATAGACAAGTACTTCCCGGAAAGCGAACTCTACGACGTGCCTTTGGACAAGGACGAACAGGCAATGATAGATGAGGCGGTTGCCTTGGCCAAGGAATCGGATGTGGCCATTCTGGTGTTGGGAGGTAACGAGAAGACAGTGCGCGAGGAGTATTCCCGTACTAGTCTGGACCTGTGCGGCAGGCAGGAGAAATTGTTGCAGGCTGTCTATGCCACAGGGAAGCCCGTTGTCCTGGTGATGGTGGATGGACGTGCGGCTACGATCAATTGGGCCGAACGTTACATTCCGGGTATTGTGCATGCCTGGTTCCCAGGTGAATTTATGGGCGATGCAGTGGCAAAGGTTCTTTTCGGCGATTATAATCCGGGTGGAAAGCTTGCCGTGACTTTCCCTCGTTCGGTGAGACAGATTCCCTTTGCCTTCCCTTTCAAACCGGGATCTGACTCTAAGGGTCGTGTCCGTGTGACAGGAACCCTGTATCCTTTTGGCTATGGCTTGAGTTATACCACTTTTGCTTAAGCGACTTGAAGATAGATAATCCGGTGATTGGCGTGCAAGGTTCTGTGAAACTGAACTGCAAAGTAAAGAACACCGGTAAGGTGGCAGGTGATGAAGTGGTTCAACTGTATTTACACGACGAAGTAAGCTCCGTGACTACGTATGTGAAAGTGTTGCGTGGCTTCGAACGCGTACATCTGGAACCGGGAGAAGAAAAAACGGTTGATTTCACTCTTACCCCGCAGGAATTGGGCCTATGGAATAAAGACAATCATTTTGTGGTAGAACCGGGAATGTTTACTGTGATGGTGGGAAGTTCCTCACAGGATATCCGGCTGCAAGGAAAGTTTGAAGTGAAATAAGGTTGACTCCATCGGATAGCGAATAGGGAGTGTCAAAATCTGCATGGTTAATGGCAGGTTATGACACTCTTTGTTTGTTTCCGGACCGTTTGGGCAGCTTGGGGAAGAGCTTCCTGAAACGCACCATGTATGTGGTGAGATTGTTTCCGGTAATGATGAATGTAACGGCCATGATAATCAATATGATTCCGCAGATTAACCGTGGCGTCAGGCTCTCTCCGAAGATGGTTACTCCGAAGAACACGGCTGTCACGGGCTCCAGCGCACCGAGGATGGCTACCGGTGTAGCCCCGATGTATTGGATCGCCTGATTGGTGCAGAGAAAGGATATAGCAGTCGGAAAGATAGCCAATGCGACAAGGCTCCCCCATAAATACCATTTGTCGACCACATGCAGGTTCTGCCCGAAGTCCACACGAACCAGAAACAGAGACAGGCCGAAGAGCAGGACATAGAAAGTCACTTTGAGGGTTGCCACGTCTTTCAGTGCCGGTCGGTTGACGCCTACGATATAGATGGCATAAGAGAGTGCCGATGTCATGACCAGCCCTATCCCAGTCAGGCTAAGCGTAGCTCCATTGCTGCCATTATAGAGCATACCAATGCCGCTTAATGCCAGGAATATGCAAAACACAGTCTGTCGTGTGAGCTTCTCCTTGAATACGACAGCCATAATCAGCGCCACCAGAATGGGGTAGACAAACAGCAGGGTAGAAGCGATGCCTGCTTCCATATAGTTATAGCTCTGGAACAGGGCGAGGGAAGACAAGGCAACCAGCCATCCGAAAAGGATGAGCGGAACTATCTCTTTCCTGTTCAACTTGAAGTTCCTGCCCCGTGCTTTAAGCATGATACCCAGTATGGGGATGGCAAACAGGTATCTGAAGAATAGGACAGAGTCCGGATCCATGCCTTCTTTGTACAGCGGGAGAGTGAAAAGCGGATTCATGCCGTATGTGGCGGCGGCAATGGCTCCTAATGTATATCCTTTGACCTTTGCATTCATAAAATAGATAGATATTGACCTTTAAGTCTGTTTTTTTGTTGTTGGTGTGCAAAGGTAAACCTTCCTTTTGTATCTGCAATGTCCTGAATGGATATTTCTCGGCTTTACCATAGGAATCGTACGAAGCGGAATATAAATCATCAATTGATTATATGAATAATCTTGATTGATACTAATTCGAACTGCGGGGTGAGCCGTTTCGTGTTCGTATCTCTCCGATGATGACGTATCTCTTGAAGTATTGTATGAACACTTAATTTTTTTTAAATTATCTCTGATAGGATTGTTTTTCTCGTGTGAGTTGATATATTTGTGATATCAAAACGATATTAATTAAATCTATTGAAAATGGAAACTAAAGAGAAGAAATTCAGTGGTTTTAAGATGAACGGCTTCTTATGCTTGTTTATTCATCTGGTTGTATTGCCTACACTTATTTATTGTGGGGCTGTCACTTGTACGCCGACGGCAGTTTTGGCCGGTTTGCTTTGTCTTGTTTGGCTGGCTATGTTTGCCGGATATATACAGTTGGAGCCTAATGAGGCCCGCGCTATGGTCTTCTTCGGCAAGTATAAGGGGACGTTTAAGGAGACGGGATTCTTTTGGGTGAATCCTTTTCTGGACAAGAAGAAGCTCTCTTTGCGTGCACGCAACCTGGATGTGGAGCCCATCAAGGTGAACGATAAGATAGGAAATCCGATTCTGATCGGTCTGGTACTGGTCTGGAAACTGAAGGATACGTATAAGGCGATGTTTGAGATCGATTCGCAGACGATGGCTTCTTCGGCAAGTACTACGGGAAATTCCAATCAGCTCAACATTGGCAATGCCGTCGCCAGCCGGATGAATGCGTTTGAGAACTTTGTGAAGATACAGAGTGATGCGGCGCTGCGACAGGTGGCAGGTCAGTATGCTTATGACGACAATGAAGCGGATATTCACGAGCTGACCCTTCGTTCCGGTGGCGATGAAATCAATGAACAACTGGAGCAGAAGTTGAATGAACGCCTGGCTATGGCGGGCATGGAGGTAGTGGAGGCACGTATCAACTACCTGGCTTATGCGCCGGAAATCGCGGCGGTGATGTTGCGTCGCCAGCAGGCATCCGCTATTATCACTGCCCGTGAGAAAATAGTGGAAGGTGCGGTCTCTATGGTGAAGATGGCTTTACACAAGCTTTCCGAAGAGGAGATCGTCGAGTTGGACGAGGAGAAGAAAGCAGCTATGGTCAGCAATTTGCTGGTGGTGCTTTGTGCCGACGAAGCGGCACAGCCGGTTGTCAATACAGGTACGTTGAATCATTAAACGGGAGGATATGAACGTTTCTTTTCTATATAAATGGGCCTTGGTGCTTGGCTTGTTGCTGGGGCATGTGCTGGCAGTGTTTGCACAAGACACAAATATGGATCGTGCCAAGCATGTCTACGAGTTGTTCATCACGGATCAGGCGGACAGCATCCACGCATTGCTGTCTGAGGAGTTGCAGAAGCAACTGTCGCCGGAAGTGTTTAGGGGCATGCTCAGGCAGACAGAACGTCAATTCGGTAAACTTCTCTCCCAAGGGGAGTGGCAGAAAGAGAGCGCGCAGGGCATCACACTCTATTATTCCGACTTGCAGTTTGAGCGATACAGCCTCCGTTTTCTGTTGTCGTTCGATGCCGATGGCAAGATGAATACTATCCGTCTGGTACCCGTACCTGCTACCTCTACAGCGCAACCGTTGGCATACGACAAAGAAAAGATGCTTGAGCGGAGCGTGACGGTTGGCGCGGCAGGATTCAGGCTGCCCGGGACGTTGACGTTGCCCGCCTGTGAGGGAAAACACCCTTTGGTGATTCTCGTGCATGGCTCCGGTCCGCAGGATCGCGACGAAACCATCGGTCCCAACAAGCCTTTCCGTGACTTGGCATGGGGGCTGGCTGCGCGTGGCATTGCAACGTTGCGTTACGAGAAACGTACGAAAGTATATGGCGCCGCTTGTGTGCCCGAAGGCAGGGAGATGGACTATGATACCGAGTGCGTGGATGATGTTGTGGAGACTGTTCGCTGGGCAAAGGCGCAGCCGGACGTTGCCGCTGACAGCGTTTATGTGCTGGGGCATAGTCTGGGGGCTACGCTTGCTCCGCGCATAGCGAAACGGGCCGACGGTGTGGCAGGCATTGTGCTGGTGGCGGCTTTGGCTCGTCCGTTAGAAGATGCTGTCGTCGAACAGACGGCATACGTCTCTTCTTTGACAGATGCTTCGGGCGTTGCCGGACAGCAGATTGAGGATATCAAGCGGCAGGCGGATAATATCAAGAAACTGGGTACGCCGGAATTTGACGACAAGATACCTTTGTTGCTGGGTATTCCTCGTTCTTATTGGGCATTTGCCAATGTTTATAAGCCGGTGGAAGTGGCTGCCGGGCTTGCCCTGCCCATGCTGATCCTGCAAGGTGAGCGTGATTATCAGGTCACGATGGAGGATTTCGGGCTTTGGCGCTTGGGGTTGCTGCGTAATAAGAACGCTTTCTTCAAGTCTTATCCCAAACTCAACCATCTGCTGCAGGAGGGGAGTGGCAAAGCTACTCCGTTTGAGTATTATCGCGAATCGCCTGTGGCTGGCTATGTGATAGAGGATATCGCCTCGTTTATCCGTAACGGAAGCCTGTTGTGATATGGATTCAGACTAAGTTTAAACTAAATTTATAATCGTCAGATAGAATCGTGGCTAAAAAAGATACTTCGACCAAGAGCTTTGTTTTGCGCATAGATGCGGCGACAATGGATGCCATTGAGAAATGGGCAGCCGATGAATTTCGCAGCACAAATGGGCAACTTCAGTGGATCATCGCCGAAGCGTTGAGGAAAAGCGGGCGGATGAAGAAGAGTAAAAATCCTCCTTCTGATTCCTGATGACCTTTAAAGGAGAGGTGCAAAATTCTGTTTGCTATCATAAGGGATGGCATTTCTCTTTATAAATTCCAGTGTAGTAAGCATGTCCTGTTCGATAAATACCTAATTGTGACTATAAAAGGTTTTCATTATACCTTGTTTTAGGGATTGCGCAATTTCTGCAAATGCCCTACTTTTGCATCATCAGATTTTAATGAATTAGTTAGTCATAATTACGTAACCACTTTTATGAAAGAAAAAACACTCCCGCCTTTCCCGATGTGATATCGGGGAAGTACGGGAGTTCTTTTATGGGTAATCTTTTATGGAGCATGCAAGATGTTTCTTATCTGCTCCTCCGAATATGGGATAGTTTGGATTGTCCGTTTCAGGAAATGGGAGATATTCAGGAAATAGGAGATAACTTCTCCTTGATGTCTTTCAGTTCCACCAGTTTGTTGACGATGGCGTAAATGGTGAGACCTGCCGGCGAATGTATTTGCAGCTTGCGCGCAATGTTACGTCGGTGGGTGATGACGGTGTGGATGGAAAGATAGAGCTGTTCGGCTATTGCCTTGTTCGTCATGCCCTTCACTACGCAGGTGATGATTTCCTTCTCGCGTTGGCTGAGTGTCTCCTGCTCATTGTCTTTCTCTTCTTCATTTCCGGTGTGGAGCAGTCGGTTCAGTTTGGCGGCTATCGTCTCTATGTCATCGCAGATGGAGAGATGTTCGTCATACTCTTTGAGTGTATTGCTGTCGATCACCGAACATATCAGTGCCAGGTATTTGATCTCCGCCTTGGCATTTTCAGCCTTGAATGTGGCAATGTCAAACCATCCTCCGAAGTTGGGATTGATGATCAGAATGTCTGGTGCATTCAGATGGATGTAGTTTTGGAGGAATTCCGGTGAAGAGATCTCAATGGGATGCACGTTCAGATTGGGCAGTCGTTTCAACACAGTTGCCAGCCCGCTTCGGATAATGACCGAACTCTCTGCCACCGCAATCTTTATGGAAGAGGTGTTATTGCTCATTTTTCAATCTCCTTTCCAGTTGTGACACTGCCGGAACAAACATGTAGTCTTCCACCTGACAGTGTGAAGCAAGATCATGTTCGCAATTGAAGATGTCGAACAGGACATCGTTGAGCTGGTTGTTGCTCTCTTTTTCAGGATAATATTTGATGATGATGTTTTTCAGTTCAGTCAATTTGGTTTCTATTTGATTGTGCTTGCTGGCAAAAGTGGCGATGTTGTAATTTGGGGTCAGTTTACCTTCCAGCAGTTTCTCTACGTAGGTGAATACCGCTTCGTTTTCATACTCCATGTGTCGGCGTACTTCCTTGGCATATTCATCAAAGAATTTCAGGATGAGATAGGCTATATTGTCGGTTCCCGAACAGTCGATGGCTTCGATGAGTTTGCGGCGGATGACGGGCAGCTTGAAATCGAGGAAATAGGTATGTGCCTGTTTCAGATACTCCATCAGTGCGGGGATGGAAAAGGCATCTTCATTATAGGTGTGTGCATACTGTTCTTCGCTGATGAAGTTGGCTACGGCAAGGAAAGTGCGGTAGTCTACATTCTGTGCTTCACAGACATCTTTCACACTCTTGTCTCCGAAGCCTAACGAAAGTCCGAAGCGGCTCATGACCATCAGCAGGGAGTAGTTGTCGCAGATGAGGTCGCTCATTTTGTCTGTAGCGTTGTACTTATGCGGTTCGTTCATTACAAATGTTCCTTTCTTTTTTAGTTATTCGTGCGCAAAGAAACAGTTTTTCTTCGAAACACACAATCGCTATTTATAGGTATTTTTTTAAGGTGGAGAGTACTTTTGTATGAGCCGCAATAACCCAAGATGAGGCTTGCTTTAGCGTACAGTTTGTCAACACTCATTTCATTGCTTCTCCGAACGCTTTTGGCAGGGTATACGTATACTATATGCTGAAGTCTCATAATGTAGTGGCTAAAGTTCACGTTTGTGTCGCTAAACCTTAGCTTTGTCATGCTAAACCTTAGCTTTGACCAAAGTAATTGAAAGGTATCATTGCATGCAAACTAAAAGCTTTAGTTTCTTTTAACGATAAAAAATAGTTTAGTAACTAAATAATTTAGTTCTTTGCGAAAACAAATGAAGAAACAATGAAAGGATTGACTGCTAAAGAAGAAGAAATCATGGGATTTTTCTGGGAGAAAGGTCCGCTGTTTGTGAAAGAGATGCTGGCATTTTATGAAGAACCGAAGCCGCATTTCAATACATTGTCTACGATTGTGAGAGGTCTGGAAGATAAAGGGTTTCTGTCTCATAAAGTGTATGGCAATACATATCAGTATTATGCAGTGGTGGATAAGGAAGATTTCAGTAAGAAGACCTTGAAGGGGGTGATCTGCAAGTACTTTAATAATTCTTATCTCAGTGCTGTCTCTTCGCTGGTGAAGGAGGAAGACATTTCGCTGGATGAGCTGAAACAACTGATAGCCGAAGTGGAAAAAGGTACAAAATAAAAGCGGGAATAGATATGGGAATTTTCTTTGTCTATATACTGAAATCATCAGTTTGCCTGGCGGTGTTTTATCTGTTCTACCGCCTGTTGTTGAGCCGCGAAACGTTTCATCGTTTCAACCGGATGGCGTTGCTGGGCATACTGTTGCTCTCGTGCCTTTTGCCGCTGGTGGAGGTGACTGTGGAGAAGCAGACGGAGGTGCATCAGACGATGATGAACTTGGAGCAATGGCTTATGCTGGTGGACGGGCTGGATGCGGCAACTGCTTCAGGTGAACCGGTGAAGGAAGTGACGGTGACATGGATACAGGTGGCATTGCTGATATATTGGGCAGGCATTCTGTTTTTTGTTTTCCGAAATATGTGTTCTTTGATGAAGTTGCTTGCCACGTTAAGAGCGGGTAGGAAAGAAGACCTTGGAAAGTATATGGATGGCAAAGAGAAGGTGACTCTGATTGTACACGGTCAGGATATGGCTCCGTTCAGTTGGATGAAGTATATCGTTATCTCTCGGAAGGATCTGGATGAGAATGGGCGGGAGATACTGATCCACGAACTGGCGCATGTGCAGAACCGGCATTCGTGGGACTTGCTGGTGACGGACATCTGCATCTTTTTCCAGTGGTTCAATCCGGCTTCGTGGTTATTGAAGCAGGAGTTGCAGAACATTCATGAGTATGAGGCGGATGAAACGGTGATCGAAAAAGGCGTTGATGCGAAACAATATCAATTATTATTAATAAAAAAAGCTGTCGGCACAAGGCTCTACTCTATGGCCAACAGCTTTAATCACAGTAAACTTAAAAAACGTATCACTATGATGTTAAAAGAAAAATCAAGTCCGTGGGCTAAGTTGAAGTATTTGTATATGCTTCCTGTAGCCGCTGTTGCAGTCACTGCGTTTGCTCGTCCGGAAATCTCTGAGACGACCGAAGAGATTGCAGGTGTCAAAGTTAATGATTTAACGGCAATTGTGAAAACAAAAATCACAAAAACTGAAGAAGAGGTTCTGCCGGCAAATACAGAGCGAATGAATACTACCATATTGAAGGATACGGTAGAGCCTGTAAAGGTGATGTACATTCCGTCAGAAGTGGAAGAAGAGTTGAAAGGTACTCCGGTGGCAGTCACTGAGAGGACTACACGGATGCCTGAATTTCCAGGTGGAGGGATGACGGCTGCACTGGAGTATATTCAGAAGAATATGCGTTATCCGGAATCTGCAAAAAGCAAAGGTATAGAAGGGCGTGTGATGGTGCATTTTGTTGTTGACAAGGATGGAAATGTGACAGACCCTAAAGTGCTCCGCGGAGTAGATGCAGACCTGAATGCCGAAGCCATCCGTTTGGTAAAGTCGATGCCCAAGTGGAATCCTGGTATGGAGAAGGGACAGGCAGTAGCGGTGAAATATACATTGCCTATACTCTTTAACTTGGGAGAGGAACAGAAGACAAATACTCTGGTCGTAAAGGGAGTGGATTCAGACAATCTGTTGACTCGGACTGAAAACCCGCCTTTGTTGATAGTGGATGACAAAGAGGTTACTCCGTCGATAATGTCTGCTTTGGATCCCAATAAAATAGTAGGCATGACTGTGCTGAAAAACGAGGATGCCAATAATTTGTATGGCGCTAAGGGAAAGAATGGCGTCATTCTGATTGACCTGGAAGGAGGCAAGAGGTCTGTCGCTTTATTAAACAAGAGTTCGGTAGTTAGTGTACCGGGTGTAGGTGCTGTCCAATTGGCCAATAGGCAGGCAGAATGGACGGATGTGGATGTCTTTGTTGATGGCGAGAAGATTGATTTGGATGGTAAGGCATTGGATGAAGTCGTATCTCCCGGCAAAATAAAGAGCATCAGTGTGGAAAAAGGGGTAGAAGATACGGATAAAAAGAAGAGTTATAAGGGGAAGATTTACATCACAACCCAAGGAAACAGGCCGGCTATTGCCGAAGATGAAATATGGGTTGAAGGAATTGTACAGGATAAGGAGGGGGAACCTGTCATTGGGGCTACCGTCTTAATTGAAGGAACAAGCAGAGGAACAGTTACCGACAGGGATGGACGTTTTGTTATCCCTGCTGAAAAAAAGGCTAAGTTGGTTGTTTCTTATGTGAACATGAAGAGTGCCAAGGTGAAAGTGGCACCGAAGATGACAATTGCTTTACAAGACGAATAATAGTTTGTTTTCTCTAACGGAAATGAGGGTGTGTCATAATGCCCAAATTGAAAGAATCCCCCTGCCACAGCTATTTGTAGCAGGGGGATTTTCTCAAAAAAAGGAGTTCTGACACATCCTCGTTTTTTTTTATGCTTGAGTCATTACCTGTTATTTCTCATTCCAAAGTGGCAGAATGGAGGTATGCCAATATCTCCGCCTCTTGTTCCGGATGGAACCATCGGAGTTCTTCATCCCGTTTGAACCATGTCATCTGCTTGCGCGAGTAGATGCGGGAGTTCTGCTTGATCTTCTCAATGGCAAACGGCAATGTCCATTCACCGTCCAGATACTTGAATATCTCTTTATAACCGACCGTATTCAGCGAGTTAAGGTGCTTGTGTGGATAGACACTGCGTGCCTCTTCCACCAGTCCGTCTTCTATCATCTGGTCCACCCGGCTGTTGATGCGTTCGTAGAGTTCTTCCCGGTCACGTGTCAATCCGATCTTGATGATGCGGAAAGGACGTTCTTTTTTTTGCTGGGTACGAAAAGAGGTATAGGCCTTTCCTGTCATATAACATATCTCCAAGGCATGGATCACACGCTTGGGATTTTTCAGATCTACAATCTTATAATATTCAGGATCCAGCAATTTGAGTTCGGCACAGAGGCTTTCCAAGCCTTCCGTTTCATATTTGTGTAGCATCAGCTGGCGCGTATCGGTGTCCACGGTAGGGATGTCGTCAATACCTTTACATACGGCATCTACATACATCATCGAACCGCCTGTCAGCAGTACGGTGTCGTGTTCGGCGAACAACTTTTCGAGGAGTTGCATCACTTCCGATTCATATTGGGCGGCACTGTAATAGTCGGTCAGTCTCAGTGTGCCTACGCAGTGGTGCTGCACACGTTGCAATTGTGCGGGGGTAGGAGCTGCTGTACCTATCTTCAAATCGGCATAAAGCTGACGTGAGTCGGCTGAGACAATACATGTGTGAAATTGTTCCGCCAAGCGGAGGCTTAATTCTGTTTTGCCTACTCCGGTAGGGCCGATAAGTACGATGAGCGTGTGCATGGGATAGTTTTTGAGTTGATAAGTTTATGAGTTGATGAGTTTAACTTGTAACTCGTAACTTGTAACTCGTAACTCGTACTTGTAAACTCATCAACTCAAACTTTAATATCTGTCTTCGTCGTAAGGATTGCCTCCGGCACCCTCGTCCAGACCTCCGAAACCGTCTCTGTCGAAGTCTTCCATATCGAAATCCTGGTCGCCGTAGAAGTTCTCGTCCAAGTCGAGCGAACTGCTGCCTGCGGCCATCTCTTCAAAGTCGATCACTTGTTTGGGAGCGTCGCCTTCTTTCTTGGTACACTTGGCATTTTTGATTTCTTTTCCGGTGATGATTTCCGACAATTCGATGAAGAAGCAACGCTCTGTCATGTAGTCGAATACGTAGAGCAACTTCTGCTTCTCGTCTTCCACCAGTTCGCTGAGGCGGGTCTCTTTCATTATCCAGCTGTCCATTTCCGGATTGTCATCCATCTCCTCCAAGGTGATCTCTTTTTCTTTTTCCCAGTCATCATCGCAGATGAAGAAAGAAGTCATCTGGTCGTTCGTGTATCCTGTTGATTTCAGAATAGCTTCGTGGAAATCGTAAAATGTAGCTTCCGGGTCTATCTGTATTTCTCTGACAAAGTCGTCCACTTCATCAGAGATGATTGTAAATCTGTAGATCATAAGGATTTATGAATTATGAATTATAAATTATGAATTATGGATTATGAATTGTGGTTTTGATTCAGCTGATAGGCAATAAATCATAAAACACAATTCATAAATCTTCTCATTTTCCCGCGGGGATGATACCTCGTGCCGATTCGCGTATAAAGTTTACAATATAGCTTATTTCAGGAGTCATTTCCATCTCCTCCTCAATTCTCTTCAAAGCATCGGTGGTGTTCAGTCCGCTTTGATAGATGACGCGGTAGGCATTATGGATTTGCTCGATGGTTTCGTTGGAGAAACCACGGCGACGTAATCCTACGATGTTGATTCCGGCATAGCAGATGGGTTCACGCCCGGCAATGATATACGGGGGAACGTCTTTGCTGAACCGGCACCCACCTTGTATCATGCCATATCCGCCTACACGGCAGAACTGGTGCATCAAGACGCCGGCACTGATGATGGAATTGTCGTCGATGATAATTTCACCTGCCATTTTGGTGGAATTGCCGATGATACATCCGTTGCCTACAATGGCATCATGCGCTACGTGCACGCCTTCCATCAGCAGGTTGTTGTTGCCGACCACGGTTTTGCCCTTGGCGGCTGTACCCCGGTTGATGGTTACGTTTTCACGTATCGTGTTGTTATCGCCTATTTCAGCGGTGGTTTCTTCTCCTCTGAATTTCAGGTCCTGAGGAATGGCACCGATGACTGCTCCGGGAAAGATGGTGTTTCCATTGCCGATACGTGCGCCATACAGAATGTTGGCGTTTGCCATAATCTTGTTGTTATCGCCGATTACCACATTCTTGTCGATGAAAACAAAAGGAGCAATCTCTACGTTTTCCCCGATTTTTGCTTCGGGATGAATATACGCTAAGGGACTTATCATGTTGTTCAATTTTGAATTATGAATGGTTAATTATGAATTATGAATTTTGAATTCAAAATTCATAATTAACTTACTTATTCTTCACTATTTGTGCCATGAACTCGGCTTCGCAAACTACCTTTTCGCCTACGAATACGTAGCCTTTCATGGTAGATACGCCGCGACGTATGGGAGCCATCAGCTCTACGCGGAAGATCAGCGTATCGCCCGGCACGACTTTCTGGCGGAACTTCACACCATCTATTTTCAAGAAGTAGGTGGAGTAGCGTTCCGGTTCGTCCACGGAGTTCAGTACGAGCAATCCGCCGGTCTGTGCCATGGCCTCTACTTGCAGCACACCGGGCATTACGGGCTCCTGCGGGAAGTGGCCTTGGAAGAAAGGCTCGTTGGCGGTGACGTTCTTCACACCTACGATGTAGTTGGCACCGATTTCGATGACCTTGTCCACTAACTGGAACGGATAACGGTGGGGCAGGAGTTCGCGGATGCGGTTGACGTCCATGATGGGTTCGCGGCTACAGTCGTAGGTAGGAGCCTGAATCTCGTGCAGACGGATCTCCTTGCGCATCTGGCGGGCGAACTTGTTGTTGATGGTATGTCCCGGACGGGTGGCGATGATGCGTCCTTTAATGGGTTTGCCTATCAATGCCAAGTCACCGATGATGTCAAGTAGCTTGTGGCGTGCACATTCGTTGGGCCATACCAGCGGTTTGTGGTTGATGTAGCCCAGTTGTTTGGCATCCATGTGGGGTACTCCCATCACATCGGCGAGCTTGTCGTAGTTCTCCTGCGACATTTCGCGTTCGTAGATGACGATGGCGTTGTCTAGGTCACCGCCTTTGATGAGACCTGCCTGTAGCAGCGGCTCTATCTCGCGTACGAATACGAAGGTGCGGCTGGCGGCGATCTCGTCTTTGAACTTCGTCATGTCCTCCAGCGTGGCAAACTGGTTGGGGAGGATGTCCGAGTCGTAGGAAATCAGCACATTCAGGCTGAAGCTCTCGTCGGGCAACACAATGATGGAAGAGCCGGTGGCTTCGTCGCGGAACTCGATTTTAGACTTGATGATATAGAAATCCTTCACGGCACTCTGTTCGACGGTGCCTACGCGTTCTATCTCGTTGACATAGTACTGGGCACTTCCGTCCAGAATCGGAAATTCCGGTCCGTTTACTTGTATCAAGCAGTTGTCAATACCCAATGCATAGAGGGCTGCCATGCCATGCTCTACGGTGCTTACCTTTACTCCGTTTTTGGAGAGCACGGTGCCGCGGGTGGTCTCGGTTACGTTGTCTGCAACGGCATCAATCGTAGGTTGTCCTTCCAAGTCCATGCGTTGAATCTTGTATCCGTGATTGTCCGGAGCAGGATTGAAAGTAACGGTCAGGTTAAGTCCCGTATGAAGACCTTTCCCACTGAGTGAAAAGCTGTCTTTTAGAGTCTTTTGTTTCAACATTGGTTACTTATTTAATTGTTGTTTTAGTTCATTCAGTTCTTTGCGGAGGGCATTCAGCTCCATGTACATGTCCGGCAACTTGCGGAAGACTGCCTGCGACTTGAAGTAGGGCTTCATCTCCATGGGGGGCGTGCCGATCAGCTGGCTACCATCCTTCAGGCTGCCCGGTACGCCGGACTGTGCGCCGAGGTTCACCTTGTTGCCGATGTGGATATGTCCGGCGATGCCTACCTGTCCGCCAAACATGCACCATTCGCCCACCTTGGTGGAACCGGCAATGCCTACTTGGGCGGCCATCACGGTGTGCGAGCCGATTTCGTCGTTGTGTGCCACTTGCACCAGGTTGTCCAGCTTCACGCCACTATGTACGATGGTGGCTCCCATTGTGGCGCGGTCTACGCAGGTGTTCGCACCGATCTCCACGTTGTCTTCCAGAATGGTGATGCCTATTTGGGGGATTTTCTCATATCCTTCGGGGGTGGGGGCGAAGCCGAAGCCGTCGGCGCCGATGACGCAGCCGGCATGCAGAATGCAACGGTTTCCTACACGGCAGTCGTGATAGATGGTGGCGTTGGCGTAAATAATACAGTCACTGCCAACTTTTGCGCCGCTTCCGATGGTGGCGTGCGGATGTATCACTGTGTTGTCGCCCACTTCTGCGTGGTCGCCAACGCAGGCGAAGGGCGCGATGTAAACATCTTTGCCGATTTTTGCAGTCTCGGCAACAAATGCCAGCGGGTCGATTCCTACCCGTTTGGGTTTGCTTTGCTCATAAAGATTCAGCAATTTGGCAAGACTTTCGTAGGCGTTTTCAACTTTTATCAGAGTAGTTTTTACTTCTTGTTCCGGGACAAAGTCTTTGTTTACCAGGACAATACTGGACTGGGTCTCGTACAGGTAGGGGGTATATTTCGGATTGGACAAGAAGGAGATGGCTCCCGGTATTCCTTCTTCGATCTTGGCGAAGGTGTGTACGGTAGCGTTTTCATCTCCAACAATTTCTCCTTGGATAAATGTTGCAATTTGTTTAGCAGAGAACTCCATATGTTATTCTTGTTAGATGGTTTCAAAACACAAATAACGGACTTTTTTTTTATATTTCCTTATTCTGAGGTGAATATTTTATACTTACTTGTGTATGCGTTGGTAGCATAAGTAGTACTTTTTTACTTTCTTGGACAGGAGCGATATGTTGAGCATGTCCGATGCTTGGGCGATGTTCTTGATGCTGCCGTCGTTGAAGAGGATGTCGATGCTGTCGTCAGCTTCGTCGTACATGTTCTTCTCGATGCTGGGGGTAGAGATGAAGTAGCCGGCTTCGGGGAGGGAGATGTCCAGTTGCTTGCTGATTTGCAGGGTCAGTTCCTGTTTCCGTTCTTCGCGGATGGGTTCGGTGGATATCTCTACTTTGAAGAGATTTCGGTTGATCATGCCGGTGCTCAGGGTGGAGAGTACCTTGTCCGGGTGGCGGCTCCAGACTTTGAGGGCGGTCCAGATGTCGTTGTCGTCCAGTTGGATGAAGTTTTCCAGTGACTCGGGATTGTTGTAGAAGGCTTCGCGGTTGATGTCGTTGTAGAGGAAGTACTTCAGTGCGGGCGAGGCGAACAGTTCCATGCCTTGTCCGGCGAGTTCTTTGGCGCGGAGCAGGGCGTTGATCAGCATTCTTTCGTAGGCTACGGATGTCTTGTGCAGGTAGACTTGCCAGTACATCAGGCGGCGGGCGGTGAGGAAGTTTTCGATGGAGTAGATGCCTTTGGCTTCGACTACGAGGTGGTCGTCTTTCACGTCGAGCATCTTGATGATGCGGGCGGAGCCGATGTTTCCTTCGCTCACGCCGGTGTAGAAGCTGTCTCGGCGCAGGTAGTCGAGTCGGTCCATGTCCAGCTGTCCGCTGACGAGTTGGTGGAGGAAGCGTTTCGGGTATTCGTCTTTGAAGATCCGGATGGCGAGGGTGAGTTGGTTGTTCATCTCTTTGTTGATGCGTTCCATCAGCATCAGTGAGATGTCTTCGTGTGATACGCCGCGCACGATGGTGTTTTCCAGTACGTGTGAGCAGGGTCCGTGTCCGATGTCGTGCATCAGGATGGCGGCTTCGACGGCTTCGGCTTCGCTGTCGAAGATGAAGTTTCCCTTGGCGGTGAGGTGCTGGATGGCTTCGCTCATCAGGTAGAAGGCGCCCAGGGAGTGCTGGAATCGGGTGTGTTGGGCGCCGGGGTAGACGACGGAGGAGAGTCCGAGCTGCCTGATGCGGTTCAGGCGTTGCAGGAGGGGATGCCGCAGGATGTCGTATAGCAGTCCTTTGGGGATGTTGATGAACCCGAAAACGGGGTCGTTGATGATTTTTCGTTCGTAAGACATGGCTAAGTGTTTGTCTGCAAAGGTAATGTTTAAAATAGAATTTTTCTTATTAATGGGGGAAGTTTTCGGTTTTTGTCACGGCTCTTTCTTTTTTATGGGGTGCGGGGGCGGCGGGTTGTAAATGGTGAGGGGACGTGTTGCATATTGCGGGGCGGCGGGTTGTAGGTTTGGTGTGGGCATACGAACCTAACAATGCAAGTATAACGGGGCGGAAAACGGCGGATTAACATCCGGTAACACACTGGCGCCACAGTGTGTTAATGTTACAGCTCCGTTTTAACTCCGTTCTCTAAGAACGAAGGTGCGACGAAGGTACGACGAAGGTAGAACGAAGGCAGAGTGGCGGAAGAAGGGTGGAAAACGGGTGGAAAAAGGGCGAAAAAAGGGTAAATGGATTAATTTAATTTAACTGGTTTTCGTGAACCGTTCTTCCGGACGGAGGTCGCGGAAGTATAGTGGGAGGTTATAATCTCTGTTATGTGCCGTGGTCGGCTAACTTCTTGTTGTGTTATGGTTTCAAATGACGAACCCGTGATATGATCCGTAAACCGCATCACATCACGGGCATTATCTGTCAGTTTATTCTTTTTTATCTGCCAGTTTCTTTTTTCTTTTCTGTCAGTTTAATCTTTCTTCTCTTCTGTCGTTGCCGGGCGTGCGATGCCATCTTCTTCGCAGCGTTTCTGCATGTGTGCGATGCGTTTCTGCGTTTCAGGATGCGAAGAGAACATCTTTTGGATGTAGCTCTGTTTGTTGCCGGAGCCGCCTTCCAAGTTCATCAGCTTTTCGAAGGACATGACGATACCCCACGGGTTTCTTCCTTTTGCCACCAGGAAGTCATATCCGCAGTCGTCTGCCTCGTTCTCCTGTTTCTGCGAGAACTTGGCGTTCATGAGTGATTGGCCCAATGTACCGAGTTGAGATTCTGTAAGGGCTGCCACTTTGCCTCCCGTAGAGGCTATTGCATCCTTGAGGGCACCTGTGAGAAGCTCGTTCTTGAAAGCATTCTTGGAGTGGCGTTTGAGTACGTGGCCGATTTCGTGGCCGATCACTCCCATCAGTTCGTCATCATTCATGATGTCCATGAGTGAGGAGAATACGCGTACGCTTCCGTCCGGACATGCAAAGGCGTTGACGTCGATGACGTCGTACACCTTGAAGTTCAAAGGTATGCCGTCGGCGTCGGTAATGCCTTCGGTGAGTTTTCTAAGACGCTGTGTGTAAGGGTTATCCTCGGGAGGTACGGGATTATGTTCATCCATCCAATCCACAGATTCTTTGACGTAAGCCGCCATCTGTTCGTCTGTAAGGGTAAATGCCTGTACGGCTTTGGCTGCTCCGCCTATTGCTTTCTTTATGTTGAACTGTGCATAGGCCGGACTGACGAAGGCAACGAATGCCATAGCCATGAAAGTTTTAGAAATCATTTTTTTCATATCGTTTATAATATTATATTGATAACGGCTGCAAAAGTACAAAATAATAGTAGAAATGAGAATAGAATGCCTCATTTATATCGATAATAAGGTATGATCTTCGTCTTGTTCCATATATCTTTAGTTGTATGTTTGGTGCGGCTACTCCAAGGGGCGTACTACGCGGCACGGATTGCCCAAGGCAAGCACGCGGGGCGGGATGTCTTTCGTCACCACGCTGCCTGCACCGATAACGGCTCCTTCGCCAATCGTCACCCCGGGCAGTACGACCACGTTGGAGGCTATCCATACATTGTTGCCGATGTTGATGGGGAGGGCACGCATGATGCCCGCGTTGCGCTGCTCGGCATCGAAGGCATGGACGATGGTGCACAGGCTGGTGTTGGGACCAATGAAAACGTGGTTGCCGATGCGCACTTCTGCTTCGTCCAAGATGGTCAGGTGGAAGTTGCCCACAAAGTGGTCGCCTATGTGGATGTTTGTGCCGAAGTCGCAGTGGAAAGGGCTATGGACGATGGGCGTCTGGCCGACATGTCCGAACAGTGTCCGGATGATCTGTTCCCGTTCGGCGCGTCGGGAGGGAGGCAGTGAGTTCAGTTCGAAGCATTTCTCTTCGCAACGGGTCAGTGCCTGGAGGATGTCGTCAGTGAAGCCGTTCATCCATTCGCCCGAATGTAGCAGGGCGAAGTGGTCTGTTGTTTGTTTCTCCATGTTATTGTTCGGGGGACATTATAAAAAGGAGTTATCGGAAGTTCACGAGGAATGACAACTCCTTCTTTTAATCAATATTAGAGCCTGTTTAAATTTTCTTCAAAAAGTTTTTTATTCAGCTTCTTTAGAGTTTCTTTTCGGTCTGTTTTTCTGTTTTTATTCGTCACATAGCCCGCTATGCTCCTCATAAAAACATAAAAACAGAAAAACATCCTCAAAAAGAACTCTCAAAAGAAGGCTGAACAAAATTTAAACAGGCTCTTAAAGTATTGCCTTCAGCTGTTCTGCCATTTGTGCCTGCACCTCTTGGGCTGCTTTCCGGCTGGCGGCGGCGAAGTTTTCTGTCTTATCCACATAGATGATGCCGCGGCTGGAGTTTACGATCAGACCGCATTCCTTCGTCATGCCATACTTGCAGACCTCTTCCAATGAGCCGCCTTGTGCACCTACGCCGGGCACGAGCAGGAAGTGGTGGGGAACAATCTTGCGGATGTCTTCGAAGGCGCGGCCCTGCGTGGCACCTACCACGTACATCATCTGTCCGTCGTTGGCCCACTTCTGGCTCTTGCGCAACACCTTCTCGAAGAGGCGTTCGCCCTGCGGGTCTTCCGTCAGCTGGAAGTCGTGCGAACCCTTGTTGCTGGTCAGGGCAAGCAGGATGACCCATTTGCCTTCGTAGTTGAGGAAGGGCGTGACGCTGTCCTCGCCCATGTAGGGGGCAACGGTGACGGAGTCGATGTTCAGTTCCTCGAAGAACGTGCGTGCATACATGGCAGAGGTGTTGCCGATGTCGCCGCGTTTGGCATCGGCGATGATGAACTGGTCGGGGTAGTTCTGCTTGATGTAGTTCACGGTCTTCTCGAAAGCGATCCAGCCTTTCACGCCCATGCTCTCATAGAAGGCGAGGTTGGGCTTGTAGGCGATGCAGAGGTCTGCCGTGGCATCGATGATGGCTTTGTTGAAGGCGAAGATGGGGTCTTCTTCCTTCAGCAGGTGTTCGGGAATCTTCTTGATGTCGGTGTCCAGACCTACGCAGAGAAAAGATTTCTTGCGCTTGATGTTTTCAAATAATTCTTGTTTGTTCATAAGGATATATATTTTTGTTTGTTTAATGGTTATTTCTTGAGGTGCATGCCGGAGAAAGTCAGTCTCATAAATTGTTCTCCGGTAGTGTCGTCCGTATATGAGTTCAGGTAGAAGTAGGTCAGCATGAACTTGTCTCCTACGCGGTTGCAGCGGAGGGGCTGCGGCGACAGGTTGTACAGCTTGTCCCATTTGCGCAGGTCCTGAAGGGATACGTAGGCAGTGTCTGCGCTGGCTTCGCCGATCTCTTCGGTCTCTTCGCAGGTCGCTTTGCTGGTTTCGTCGCTCTTTTCGGTCGTCTCGTCGTCATAGGTACGCAGGGCGAAAGCAAGCGTGTCCGACTTCAATGCCCGCAGGTGGATCGTATCTTTGGCGTTGTCGTACAGTACAAGCTTCGTATATCCTTCGGAAATGTCCAACGGATTCATTGTCTTGCTGAGTCTGTTGCTGTAGCTATAATACCTGCCCTTCGAACCGATAAACTCTTTCTCTCCATCTTCTCCTTCTACAGCTATCTCATGCATGACGATGGTGTCTTCCTTTATGTACTCTTCTGCTGCCCAATAACGGATGTCCTTGCTTACCAGTCGGTGAATGTTCCGGTCGCGGTAGAAGTCATCCAGTTCTCTTAACCGGCTGTTCAGTGCCAGCGCCTCCTCCTTGGGCAATGTCTTCAGCCAGTCGAGGTATTGCTCGTCGTTCATGGGTAGCGTGCCTGGGTAGTCACGCTCCATTTTGCCCTCTACTGCTTTCAGCAGATAGTTGTGTGAGAGGCTTGCATAGTTCACAGGCAGTGCGGACGTCAGTATGAAGAGCCCGGCAAACGAGAGGGGTATCCAGTGGATGCGGCGTGCCTTGCTGGCAAGCAGCCCAATGCAGATCACGTAGAACCAACCGTTCAACGTGACAAGATAAAGCCGGTTGAGTGTAAGGCCGTAATCGTTGAAGCGGCGTGCGATACCTACGGTCATCAGCAGGAGCAGCGGAAGGATGAACAGCGGTAACTTGCGTGCCACCCATTGGTCGAACGGACGGTTCTCTTTCAGCCGGACGGAGTAAAGCCCAAACTCTATGGCAATGAGCAATACCATCAGTGCCGTCACCAGTTTCGATACCCATCCATTGGGCAGTTCCCACAGGAAGAGGATGCGGGCGATGTAGGCATATAGCACGGCAAGATAACTCATCGTGAGCGGCAGGAAGATGTAACGCAACGCCTTGTTCCAGAATGAGGAGGGGTTGGGAGTGCGGTCATGTTTCCGTTCGCCTTGCGGCAGTAACCCGAGAAAGAGCAACGGGGCGAGCAGTACACAACATAAGTAACCGATGTAGGCGTAACATTTATAACTGACAGGGATGCCGAAGAATGCCTCCAGCGAAGCAAGCAGCAGGCTGATGCCGCCCCAAAGTAGCAGTCCCACAAACTGGGTGATGAAGAAAGTGTTGATAAGCCATTGGGCAAACTTGTTGCTTGCCACGTCGTTCTTCTCCCGCCAGAACGGGAGGTAGAAGAGGGCAACGGTCAATGCCAGCAGCAGGGAGGCGTGGGTAAGTCCTTTCTCTACGAAGAACGTCTGTGTATGGATAAGGTGGTAGATGTAGGCGGCATCGGCAAACAATAGGGCATGCATTATGCTTTGCACGCTCAGTTTCAAGCGTTGGCTCTTTACTTCCTCGCTCCACAGGTGCAGCGTGAGCGAAAGCAGTGCGCCTACAGAGAAATAGTAGGTGAGTGTGCCTTGCATGGCTTGGCTTCCTTTCCATTCGTTGGCGGTGCAATAAATGAGGTAGACAGTGAGGGAGAAAAGGAAACATACGGTGACCGGGAAGCGTTTCCAACAGGTACGGAAGGCTTCGGAAGCACTCTTCAAGAGTTGTGCTGTTTTGGCTTGCAATGGTTTCATGACGCGTATTTTTTTAGTTTCTAAAAGTTCTATTTGAAGAGCTAACTCCTTAATTCTTCAAATAGAACATACTTTAAATCCTTCCTATAATTCGCTTTCCTTCAGCCTTTCCGCATTCTCTGCCACGGTCAGGTGGTCGATGCAGTCCTGAATATCTCCGTCCATGAAGGCGGCGAGGTTGTAGATGGTATAGTTGATGCGATGGTCGGTGATGCGTCCTTGCGGGTAGTTGTAGGTACGTATCTTTGCCGAACGGTCGCCGGTAGAGACCATGGTCTTGCGTTTGGAGGCGATGTCGTCGATGTACTTCTGGTGCTCCTTGTCGTAGATAAAGGTGCGCAGGCGCGAGAGGGCACGCTCCTTGTTCTTGGGTTGGTCGCGCGTTTCGGTACATTCGATGAGGATTTCTTCGACCACGCCTGTGAGCGGGTTCTTCCAGTTGTAGCGCAGGCGCACGCCCGATTCCACTTTGTTCACGTTCTGTCCGCCGGCACCGCCGCTTCGGAAGGTATCCCATTTTATCTCACCTTCGTTGATGACTACGTCGAACTCTTCGGCTTCGGGAAGCACAGCCACGGAAGCGGCAGAGGTATGCACGCGTCCTTGGGTCTCGGTGGCAGGCACCCGTTGCACGCGGTGTACGCCCGATTCATATTTCAGTGTACCATACACATTATCCCCCGTCACAGAGCAGACGATTTCCTTGAAACCGCCGGCGGAACCTTCGTTGGCGCTCGATACTTCCAGGTGCCAGCCCTTGATGTCGCAGTACTTGCTGTACATGCGGAACAGGTCTCCGGCAAAGATGGCAGCCTCGTCGCCTCCCGTTCCGCCACGTATTTCAAGGATGGCATTGCGGCTGTCTTGCGGATCGGCGGGGACAAGCAGCAACTTGATCTGCTCTTCCAGTTCCGGTTGGCGTGTCTGGCAGGCATCCAGTTCTTCGCGTGCCATCTCGCGCATCTCTTGGTCGGTTTCGTTGGCGATGATCTCTTTTGCCTCTTCGATGCCGTTCAGCACTTGAATGTACTCTTTGCGTGCTTCCATCAGGTCGCCCAGTTCTTTGTACTCTTTGGTGAGCTTGACGTAACGTTTTTGATCGGCAATGACTGCCGGGTCTGTAATCAGAGTGGAGACTTCCTCGAAGCGTGCTACAAGTCCGTCCAGCTTTTCTAATATTGTATTGTTTTCTGCCATATTTATTCAGCCAATCTTCTTATCCATTTATATTTTAAGGTCGCCATCCGGTAGGTAATCACTACCCATCCCATCAGGGCAAGTACGCCGACGCCCTTGCGCAGGAAGTTTCTTTCTCCCCAAGTGTCCATCAGAAAGGTGAATATGCCAAGCAGGCAAGACATGCTTACCAGTACGCAAAGGCTGACGATGATTTTCTTTTTCATGCTTATTCGCTTTAGTATTCTTGTTATTATAGACCTTGGATCTGATTCGTCATGAGGGGCACTGAATGTGAGGATTACCACAATCTGCCTTCCAGCCACCACGCCAACAGTGCCGCCAATGCCAGATAGGCGATGACGAGCCATATCCACGTTTTACGGGAGAAGCGGTTCTTCTCCCGTTTTTCTGCGGGGCAGAAGTAGATACTGCCAACGTAGGATGCCGTCAGTCCAGGGAACAGATAGCTGGCGAACTTGAGGAAAGGGAAATCCAGCCAATAGGCTATAACGAGGAGTGCCCCGTAGATCCCCACGATGCCTATAAGTATCAGGCAACCTTCATGGTCTCTTTCCTTCATGTTCTCTTTTCGTATCAGGCGATTAGTAACGGAATTCTCCGAACTCGCTCTTGATAATCAGTTCTTTCTTGTCGTTCTCTTCGATGCGGCCGATGATCTGTGCGTCGATGTTGAAGCTCTTGCTGATGGCAATCACCTCTTCGGCATGTTCGGGAGAGAGGTACACTTCCAGACGGTGACCCATATTGAATACCTTGTACATTTCGCTCCAATCCGTGTCGCTCTGCTCCTTGATGGCCTTGAACAAGGGAGGTACGGGGAAGAGGTTGTCTTTGATGACGCGGCAGTTGTCGCCCACGAAGTGCAACACCTTGGTCTGTGCGCCGCCGGAGCAGTGCACCATTCCATGAATCTCAGGACGAAGGGCATCGAGCAGCTTCTTCACTACCGGAGCGTATGTGCGGGTGGGGGAGAGAACCAGCTTTCCGGCATCCAGCGGACTGCCCTCTACGCTATCTGTCAGTTTCAGTCCGCCGCTGTAGACCAGCTCTTCGGGTACGGCCTTGTCATAGCTTTCGGGGTATTTCTCGGCGAGGTACTTGGCAAATACGTCGTGGCGTGCCGAAGTCAGTCCGTTGCTGCCCATGCCGCCGTTGTACTCTTTCTCGTAAGTGGCCTGTCCGTATGAAGCCAAGCCGACAATCACGTCACCCGGACGGATGTTGGCATTGTTGATGACATCACTCCGTTTCATGCGGCAAGTAACGGTGGAATCTACGATGATGGTACGTACCAAGTCGCCTACATCGGCTGTCTCACCGCCGGTGGCATATACGCCTACGCCCATTTCGCGCAGTTCGGCAAGCAGTTCGTCTGTGCCGTTGATGATGGCAGAGATTACTTCGCCGGGCACGAGCAACTTGTTACGTCCGATGGTGGAGGAGACCAGGATGTTGTCTACGGCACCTACGCAGAGCAGGTCGTCAATGTTCATGATCAATGCATCTTGTGCGATGCCTTTCCAAACACTCAGGTCGCCTGTCTCTTTCCAGTACATGTAAGCCAGGCTCGACTTGGTGCCTGCACCGTCGGCGTGCATGATGTTGCAATATTCTGGGTCGCCGCCCAAAATGTCGGGGATAATTTTGCAGAATGCTTGTGGGAAAATACCCTTGTCGATATTCTTGATGGCGTTGTGCACATCTTCTTTAGACGCGCTGACACCGCGCATCATGTATCTTTGGTTACTCATGAGTTGATATGTTTTTTCAATTGAATGCGCAAAAATAGTGATTATTTTGCTTACTGCCTTGAGTTTGCATAAGAATTTGCCGAATTGACACGGCTCTTCTGTCTATCTCTTGTGTACCTAAATGCTCTGTGTTCAGGTAAGTCACATCCTTCACCGTCTGTTCGCCTTGCAGCAGGGCATTGAGGAAACTGATGAGCAGTTCCTTGTTCAGTTCTGTCCCGAACAACTTTTTAAAGCCGAAATCTGTGTAGGGGTTAATGTAACGTTCCTGTAATCCTTCACTTCCCATAATGCTTGCTTTAAGTATTGTGATGGCAAATGTTGAGAAAAACAATGAGATAACCGCCTTATTTACTGAAGAAAAGTCGATTTTTGGGTGGAAACAAGGCGGTGGTGTGGTGAGTTTGCTTGTTTGCAGAAGGCGGGAGGCTGTTCGCGCACGCGTACGCGAGCGCAGGCGCGTATTTTCTTTATTTTTTCTTAAGGCTTGTTACACACACATTTTATAATAATAGGAGGGTAGCCCCCCTACCTATAACTACATTTGTGTGTAACACATAAATAAAAAAATATAAGAAAACAGATATCATCAATCAGATGATTAACTTCCACTCCATATTCCTGCAACTGCAATTATGAAGTAGTCTATGCATAGGCATACGTGCTGTTGAAGGAAGGATACAAGTACTGGCACAAGGGGAGGAAATTAGGGAGATGAATAGGCTGACTACGCAGATATTGGTATTGTCTTTGAAGAAATACGGGTTCAAGACAAGAAGGGACAGATAGGGAAGCGTGGAGTATCAAGTCGTGGACCGGATGGAGGGAGAGATTCAGAGAGAATGGAAAATGGAAAGGGGAAAATGAAGAGTTGAGCTTACGAAATTTGAGCTATAGAATAACAATATATGTAACGGGTGATAAGAATATATGTAATGCGGCATTACATATATTCTTATCACCCGTTACATATATTGGCATTTTCTTTACAAACTTAAGAACTTATCAATTTGAAAAATGTAAACTCAAAACTCATTCGTAAAGACTATACCATCATTCTTTAGGGTCGTAATTTGTTCTTCGAACGAAATCTGGGGTTGGTTGTACTGGATTGCTGTTGCCATAAAACAAAACACTCACCCTGAGCGTGCTGTCTTTATCTCAATTTTACTATTTACCTATAATTTCCCAATGACCACCTTTATTAGGTCCAACTCGTTTAACAACACCTGTATCTTGAAGATGTTTCATATTAGAAGCAACCCAACGGCGAGATACGCCATTTTTTTCAGCTATCTCAGAAAGGGTTGCATTAGGATTATTCCTAATTTCATTGATGATTTGTAGTGCAGTTTCTGGTGCACTTTGTAGTGCAGTTTTTAGTGAACCTCGTTTAGAAGCTTTTAGTGTACCATCTTTGTGTGCTATGTCTGCGATAATATTTCCAGCAGCTTCATGGCAAGGAATGGTTATTCTAAAGAAGGTTCGTTCCTCATCTGTAACTACAGCAGCTCGGGGTGAGCCATTATTCTCCAAAACATTCTGAATGGTAGGGATACCTGTACTGCGACCCTCTGTCAAATCCAATTCTTTCAGATATTCGCCAAGTCTACGATTACGATAACGTTTAGATACTAAGATTTCACATCTTGAAATATCAGCAGCAGATATGCTTCTATCAGGACCACCAACATTTTGTATAGTGATTCCTTGAGGTTCTATAGTAATAACCACTGGTTCCCATTCACGATAATCTCTATGATAGAGTGAGTTTGTTACACTCTCCTCCAATGCTTGATATGGATAAGTGACAAACTATTGACTCCTACTACTATCCTTGGGCTTTATCACCGTCTGCATAACAAGCATACGATTCAGGTATTCCAGTGTTCTGTCAATTATCTGAGTGATGGAACCCTTAATTACAGGACCTTCGTATAAGTTGTTGGGATTATTTAATCGTCCTTCTGGGAAATATACAACTTCAACTTGTGTACGTTTAAATAATTTGCTTGGGTCTTCACAGAACATCATAGCTGTTACATTTCTAAGCATACGATTTTCCTTAGGACCAACATACAAATCCATTTGCTCCAATATATTTTCGAGAGGTTTTGTATATAGTTCATTGGCAAGTTTGCTACCTACCTTCACCAAATATTCTCGTAACAACAGCGTTGAAATATCCTCTATCTTAATATTTGGATTTCCACGTTCGTCAAATGGTACGCGACTTGCTAATTTTATTGTCGGTCGGTAAGTCGAAAAATAATTAAGTTGCCGATATGGAATGTGGTTCTTATTTAAAGGAACGGTATTCATATTAACCATTCCCAAACATGTATTTTAGAGGTCAAACGAACAATTTATTTAGTAAATCATCACTAAGTACATGACAAAAATTTGAAAACATCGAATTTTGGGGTATAAGTCGGACGCAGAAGTATTGTTGAAATCTCCTCCAAACCGTACTTGACAAGCGACTTTGCCTTTCTTCCATGTTTCAGAATCTTTATCGGT
>Ga0137307_100297_pt1 | contig 73199 bp, 79 predicted proteins | sample NAcewD2O_March_2_FD_97180 | JGI IMG/M metagenome (GOLD analysis project Ga0137307, IMG submission 97180) | Mouse cecal microbial communities from Vienna, Austria - N-Acetylglucosamine amended D2O_March | ecosystem: Host-associated > Mammals > Digestive system > Large intestine > Cecum | place...
TCCAGCTTTTTTTCCTGTGAAAGAAGCTGGGGCACCAGCATTCTCTATCTCAGTTTGGGTTACAGATGCTTCATCACGGTGAAGGAATTTCTCTGGATGAACTTGAAAGAAGATTGTAAGTAAGACCAACAATCCAATGGTTGATCCAACTATATGAAAAATCTTTGAGTACATAAATCTTCTCCATCCTTCCGATCCAAAATGCAAACTTCTATTCCAATTTGATTATTCCGACAAAGTGCGCTTTTAGATATGTTCTAAATCCTCCCCATCTATTGGCTCAATAAATATCAACTCGGAGTCATTTAACTGCTTTCTCAATTTATAAAGGCCAACTTTATTGAACGGGGGAACAAACTTTATATTGCTCTTATCGAAAGTTCCGGCAATAATTTTGTTGTAGAGGTTCATGATAAACTGTTTCCATGAAGATAATGTGCTTTTTTCAACTTCTGGCTTGTTTGCTAAATATCTTCCGCCATCCGCAAGATAAAACAGCATAAGAGCTGTGCTTAAATGGCAGTTTGAATTTGCTATAATTGCTGTTGGAACAGCAAATCCATCATCCCAATTGTAACTGCATCCTAATGCATAAAGAATTTTTTCATCTTTTACTTTAGCTATCTCCTGTATCAAAAGGTCTTGATCACCAATATCAAGCAAAGCATCAATTTGTTCTTTTATTGATAAACTCATGACTTTTTACCGTCCCTTTCCGATGAGGATGTTACTTGTATCCTCATACACCTTAATCTTGTAGCCTATCGAAAAATCTCTGCCATAAATCTACTGTTGCCCCTTTCCCATCATATAATGGCAAACCGCTTTCTTGTAAAGTTCGCAATTTACTCTGAAGGTTTAAAACCTGACTTTGTAATTCAACAGAGGAGAGGTTTATATCAATTGTATCTAACTGGCCTCTAACAAAATCCGAATATACACTATGATAACCGGTATGTGTTGACAATACATGAGGCTTATCTGATGGTATTGGTAAAAATAGTCCATTGGTTGGATGATCCATGTCCATTCCCATTAATGCAATGACCGGATGTGTTTTTAGTTCAACAGGGAATATATGTTGTGCTTGATAACCTTTCCACTTTGTGGAACGGGGCAAACCCATATCTTCCATCATATTTTTTCCTAATTTTTGGGAGTTCCCGCCGGTTACTATTCCAGCGGAACCTGGAATTAATCGTAACTCTGCATTTCCATGACTATCTACTACAACTATGCCAGGGGATGTTTTGCCTGCTGCTGCTTCTGCCAATTTCGCCTCAGCGGCTGCTCTGCGAGTAGACGTTGATTCAGGGAGTGCAAGAGGCTGCTGTGGTGCTGGTAATGCGAGCAATGGCTGAGGGGCTGGCAAGGCAGGTAAACCACCATCTCTTTGCCCGGCAATTATTTCAGCGGTTGCCCCACAGTTATATCCACTGGGATCAGCATAAATGACAGGATTGTTTTGGCAATACGCATACAGGTTCAGGCCATCGCCACGGTACACATCCTCCTGTGTAAATCGAGCGATTACCGGATTGTAGAACCGCGCCCGCAGATAATACTGCTGCGTGATGAGGTCCAGCTGCTGACCATTGTACTTGAAGCGGTTGGGAACCGTCTCAACCTGCTCCGTCAGGTTGCCAAAGCCATCGTAGGCGTAGCGGTTGAGAACATTGCCGTCTTCGTCTGTGATATGGGTCGTTGACCCCATCTCGTCGCTGGCATAGTGGTAGTACGTCCGGGCGCTGTCGGCGCTGGAGTGGCTGGCGATCAGCTCCGTGCCACGAATCAGGCGGTTCAGGCCGCTGGAATCCTCCTCGGATATAGTCTCCCGATTCTGGTTGAAGATAAACCGCACTAGGTTGCCGTTCTCCTCCATCTCATACCGCAGCCCCTCGGCATCGTAGCGATTGATCTGGATATTGCCGTCAAAGGTCTCCGCCCGCTCAGTGCGGTTGAACGCATCATAGGAGTAGAGAGCCTTATCGTCCGCCAGCAGGTTTCCCGCATGGTCATACCGGAACGGAGTGATGATACCATCCTTGCTGTGCGAAACCAGCCGGTTCCGGGGGTCATAGGCATACTGCTCCTCCACGCCCTGAGCAACACGGCGCGTCCGGTTGCCCGCCTTGTCGTAGAACAGCGCTTCCGTTAAGGTGGGGTATTCAATTTTTGTGAGCTGGTTCAGCCCGTCATAGAAGTACCGGGTATCACCTTCCATCTGCTGCTTCAGGATACGGTTGCCGTTACCGTCGTACTGATAATGGTTATCCGCCAACAGCGCACCGCTTGCCAGAACCTTCAACGCCGTGAGGTTCTGATCCTGGTCATAGCCATAGCTTACCTGCAGGGGACCGTGGCTCTGGCCCAGGAGCATACCGGCGGCACTGTGCTCATACTCCGCCAGTTTCACTCCATTATCATATACTTCCTTTAATATATCAAGCAGATCGAAGTGAAATTCGGTAACTTTTCCTGTTACGTCAGTCTGGCGGATTTTGTTCCCGTTCTTGTCGTAGGCCAGGGCGAGCAGCGTCCGTCCGCTGGCGGATTTGCGGATCATGCGCCCCATGGCATCATAATCATACGCATACCGCATCCCGGCAGAAATGGCGCACTTTAATAAGCCCTCAGGGGTGTATTCGTAAAATTCACCCAGAGCGCTGTCTTTCGCTTTTCTAAACAGGGGAGCGCCGTAGAGATTAAAGCCGTATTCCACCGTCACCCCGTTACGGTCCGTCTTGCTTACCAGCCGGGCTTGTCCATCATAGTGGTATTCCTCGCGCTCACCAAGGGGGTCCACAACTGCGGCCAGCTTGCCCATGCGGTTATACTCAAACTGTGTAGTATGGCCCTCGCCGTCAGTGGAGGCGATGATATTCCCAGCCAGGTCATATTCATAGCTCTCCCGGCTGCCATCGGCCTTGATGATTCCAGTGATCCGGCCCCACTTGTCCAGTAGATACCGGCTCTCGCCGCCGTTACCGTCCGTCACGCCGGTAATATTGCCCCAGGCGTCGTAGGTGAACTGCTGCTCTGTGCCACCCGCCGTCCGAATGCGAATGCGGTTGCCAGCAAAGTCGTACTCGAAGCTGGCGCCGCGCTCGTCCGCATCCAGCTGCTGGAGGAGGTGACCATTTTCATCATAGGTCTGAGTGCGAAGCACAACGCCATTAGGACCAATTACTGTTGTAACGCGCCCTAAAAGGTCATAGACATACTCAAACCCGGCTCCATCATCAGAGTCCTCGTTGTACTGGTTCGGACGCACCAACCGGGACAGCCGGCCATTGGGATCATAGAACCGGCGGGTTACGCCACCGTCTTTATCAATACGGCGGATTTCCCGATTCAGCAAGTCATACTCAATCGTCACGCTACGGCCTTGCAGGTCAGTAATGCGAACCAAATTCCCGGCAGCATCGTACCCAAACTGAGTTCGATTTTGGATACCGCTGGCCTTTTCTCGATGTTCTTCCGCAATCAGCCTATTGGCTGCGTCGTATTCCCGCAGTATCTCACCACCGCCCGGCAGTTGGATCTTTACGATATTACCCGTTTTGTCATAAGAGTATCGTGTGGAAACGAAGCCCTGGCCACATCCCTGCTTATCCGCACTGGTTGTAACCGCAACCATGCGCCCAACAGAATCATATTCGTACTGTGTAACCTGTAACAGCCCATCGCTCAGTTTCCGTTTTTCAAAGACACGCTTATTGAGGCAATTATAGCCATACTCAAGAACCGCACCTGTGCAGTCACTTACTTTGACCATACGGCCATCCCGGTCATAAGCATAGGAAATCGTATGCACCATGCCGCAAGCGCTGGTTTCCGTTTGATAGTCGCAATATCTGAGTTCATCCGTCAGATGGCCTGCCTGATCATAGAGATAACGTGTGAGGCGATAGCGGACAGCACCATCCGATATCGACACAGGCTCTCTCTTTTCCGTCAGCCAGCCGATATCATTGTATGCATAGAGTGTACCAATGCGTGTTTCATCAGAGTCGCCTGCATTGAAACCAACCGTGTCAATCTCTTTGACAATGCTGCCAGAAAGATTATAGACGTACCGTTTCAGTACGACCCCATCTGGCCCAGTAATCTGGATTAGCCGGTTTACGCAGTCATACTCATAGGTGAAACCAGGACCATCATCAAGGGATTCGTCGTATTCCGCAGGCTGGATTTTCTTGATGATGTTACCAGCAGCATCGTATTTAATCCGCTCTACCTCTCCACTGGGATAAACAATCTTAACCTTCCGGTCATCGGGATCATAGATATTGACAATTCCTTCCCCATCCTGAGTAGCTGGATCGTAAGTATTGGGGTGGATTTCTTTGACAATATTCCCCTCGCCATCTCTGGGAGTAGCTAAAACATGCCCCAATTCATCTATTGAACGGATAAGGTTGTGGAACGGATCATAGTCATATTCTGTCCCTAATTCTGCTCCCTTTGGGTTGAAGTTGTTGGGGAAGACAACCTTTTTTAGGTTGAATACCAGATCATAGACATACTTCTGTGTATTGCCCATAGAATCAACACACAGGCACAGGAAGTCCATGTTATTGTATCCAAGCCGCACTGTACCTAGGGCGCTGCTGATAGTCATGCGGCGTCCGGCTCCATCAAAGCTATATTTAAAGGTTTCTCCCTCAGGGGTAGTATACTCCGTAGGTTTATTCCAGCCAGCCTCATAGCGATAACAGGTCTTATCACCGGAGGGCGAAATGATTGCTATAATGCGCCCATGGCTGTCGTATTCAAATTTCCGCACCAAGTTCTTAGTTTGATCAATGCGGATGTGCTCTTCCACCATGTTACCGTGAGAATCGTAGAAGCATTGTCTCAACCAGCCACTATTATCCCTGTGCTCTATCAGATTTCCATTTTCATCATAGCAGAAGGTAGACACCAAGCCATTGGGCAGTCGTTCTTCCAATAGACGGCCCTTAATGTCATAGACTCGATGAAGTTCCGCGCCACGCCGGTCTTTTCTCCAGATAATATTTTGGCACTCGTCATAGCCGACCTCTTCCTCTGTCCCGTCCTGGTAGATCGTTTTAATCATCAGATTGTCCTTATTATAGACATACCTGATTTCCTTGCCATTTTGCGGGGTAAGAACAGTGTTGGTACGGCAGCTGTCATCGTAAAGGCAGATATACTCTTGCCCGGTCGAAAGAACCTGTCGAGTAATCCTGCCTTCAGCATCATAGTCATTGTGAACGTATGTAATTCCTTCTGCGTTGGTTATTTCGCGGATATACCCCTTGGCATCGTACTCATAGCGTTCTATACCCCCATTGGGTGCCTCTACCGCAACGAGGAACTCGCCATCGAATGTGTACTTTATTTTCCTGCCAATGCTGTCTGTAATACAGGACAGCTTGTTTTCTGCATAGTCTAAGGTTAAAGTCTGACCGCTGGCCAAGATAACCTTCTTCAATGTTCCGCCAACATACTCATAGAGAGTGCGGTTCCCATTGCGGTCTTCTGTGTATAGAAGACGACCAGTCAGATCAAATACGCTGTTAACCCTGGCAGAAATATCCACCAACTTATAGGAATCCTCAAACTGGCATAATTGCAGTGATTCGTCCCCGCCACGCCGGTTACGCCACCCGTCCGGAGTTTTGAGGAACGTCTCAATGTGCATATCGTTCATCAGGATTTCAATTACATCTCCCAATGGAGTCAAGCAAGCAGAAAGGCTGAACATCCACTTGTTACCAAGTAAAGAATTTTTCAGATTCTTTTGGGAGTTGTAGTAACGTAGAAGTGGGAAATCGCCGCTAATATCATTGAGTATGATATCGCATTGCTCGACCAAATATGCGCCAGTTATTAAGTTGACAGGCTCCAATCCATTACAACATGAACCCGGCTTGGTGTCGTTGTTTGTAGTAGTACCACCGGATTCTGCACCGTGTCCCGCCACCTTAGAAGGATCAGTCGTATCTGGGAGCTTTGTTGTATCGGGTGTTGGGCCATCAGCTCGGGGAGCGTTTTGACCATCGCCGTCCATAGTTCCCGCTTGATCTTTTCTTTCAGGAATGAACACCTGGACACCACGACCTATGTCAATGACATCTCTCCAGCATTTGGGGTCAGAGGGATCGAATGTTCCGTTTACAATGTTGGAATAAAGATTACCAGCTCCCTGTAAGCCCATCAAAACAGCGTCTGCACTTGAGAGTGTATTTGCGGCGGTCTTAAAGAACTTAACCAAACGTACAACACCCATAGCAGCTTTTGCCAATTTATTTCCTGCTTCGGCGGCGTTTGTGATTGTTGATACAGTGCCAGTAACTGCTTTTGCTGCTTTGGCCAGCTTTCCACCGCCAAGCGCAAGAGTCCCACCAGGGATTAGCGAGGCTGCACACATCGCAGCAGAAGTGGCTGCCCCCACATAATCACCACGGGATAGAGAAACTGCGGCATTGATGCCATTAGCTACTGTTCCGATAGGAGCGGGAGCTACAGTACCGACAATATCCAGAATTAATTGTGCGCCGTCCAGCACAACATCAAACCATGTATAGTTCTCTTCCTCTAAATGTTCAAAGTGCATTGAACGGTCTGTTCCCAAAGAGTAAAAGGGGAAACAATATACGTTTATGCTTTCTTCACTACCAGAAAAATTAATCTGATTGCTCTGAACCTTCATAATGAGTTTGTTCCCAGCCAAAATCGTCACAAGGCCCGTAGTAATGGGCGGAACATACTCAGGTTCTGGGGTATCCCCATGGGCAGCAACCAACTGGGTTTGGCGCCCGTTTTCACCAAAAGAGGACAGTGTTTCAAAAAAATGCAGTGGGGCCTGTAGCGTACCAATAATATTATTACCCAAATTCTCGGTAAAATCATCCCACAACAGATCCATAGCTCGGGGCAGATTTTCTCCGCCGGCAGCTTCAAATTTCTGGGCCCCTTCCGCATCCAGGGTATTAAAAGCGGCTCTAACTGGTGCCAGATCAAGCGGCTTTTCAACTGAATGGACACTTATTTTTTCGCCGTTTATTATTATTTTTTGTGTGCTGGAAATTTGGATGCCACCTTGTTTATCAAAGTTGATATGAGAGTATTCTCCGCCTTCCCCATCGTATGCCTTGCGACTGGCTGCCAGATCTAATGTCTGGTCGGAGAATTTTATCATCTTATTATTTGCTGTCAGCATTTTGTCCTGATACACACCAAAATCAGGACTATCATTAACATGACGGCTTCCCATGCAGGAGATTTTATCGCTATCCCCAACTTCATAATAGACAAATACAGTATCATCAATGTCTGGCATACAATAAAAGTAATTGCTCACTAGATTTTCATAGGGAATCCAGCGCATATCATCCGGCCCGGTAAATTCAACCCGAACATTTGTGCCGGATATTTCTTTCACGATGCCAGTTAAAATACTTGTGTGCGTGATAGGAGAACGGGCTTGGTGCATAGAAGGCACAGCCCCCTCCTTATGCCGAAGGCGGAGTGTATTTGTTAGATAACCATGTTTGGCAACTATTTCGCTGGCCATAACAATCTGGTTCTGTGAAAGCTGGGCCATATGACCAGCTCCAACGGCCAGATTATAGGTTTCAACTATTCTGGTCTCAAATTCAAATGCCGATGCCGCCCGATTCAAATTTGCTTGAATCAGGTTAAACTCTTGAATATTCCGCTCAACGGAACTATTCAGTATAGGATTAAGGTCTGCTGTTGAGAAGGGAAGTGTGCCAATATGTATCTGATTCGCACAACTCTTGCTGTCCACAAAAACCAGTTTCCCATACTGGTTTGCGATTCGCCGTATAAATGCCCAGTCTGTCTCCGCCTCTTGGGAGAGCATTTCTGGAATTGTAAAGTCCTGGTCTATTTTGACAGTAATGCCATATGGGCTTAGGCGATCATCCGCCAACTGTTTCATTGTTTTGTTCTGGCTTTGAAAAGTTTTCGTCTTCTTTTCCTGATCCGCCAATACTGTTTTGGTCGCCGCAAATACAGTCACTTCGGCGTATCCAAGTTGGGTGTTCAGTCCGGCTGATAAGCATACCCCATCAAACACCACCGTTCCATCATACTCCACGAGAGAAATAGGCGTGTTTTTCAACCGCAGCAAATCTGCCTGCTGCGGCTGGGCTTTTGGTATCATACGGAGCATTAGATACCCATGTTCATCAGCTGTTTCCAAAATTCTTATATCCTTGATAATAGCACATGGAATTTTAAAGGAGACAAGGATACGTCCCAATTCAATCAGCTCACATGACATTTTGCGTGTTACTCCTTTCGGGCTAAAGTCAAGCTTCGCCGTCAGCCTCTTCCATTTCTACTACGATGGAAATTGTTCCACCATAACGGCAAGCGCATTTGCTTTCAATTGTCAGTGCGCCTGCACCATCAATTTTGTAGTCGCGATTCTCCGATACCCACCGTGTAGGGGTAGACATATCACACTTTTTAAAAACACTTGTGGCGAAGGACGCCACTAAAAAGATTTCTTTAACAACTGCGCCTAATGCAGGCAACAGGCCTTCACCCATCTGCGATAAAATCTCTTTTTGGGCTTCTAAATAGATTGCCTTTGATTTGCAGTCTCCGAATGGGGTAAGATTAACATGTTCTATATGATCATTTGCATTCAAAACCGGCTGCCCCTCATACAATACCCCATGGCCAGTATCAACATTCAGGTAGTTTTCCATTGTGCCTTGATCACATTTAGCCTTCATGGTCCGAATTACATACTTCTTGCCAGACATATTTATACCTCCAATATGGCGGATTACTTCACCATAACTTTTTTTAATCCGATTCCATACATGCGCCTGCGCAACAAACTTTCCGCTACAGGCAGCGACACGATAACCTTGTGCTCTAAAAGTCCACCAACACAAAAGATATCTTTATCCAAAAGACATCTTCTGTCTAATACAAGGTGTTCAAGAGTTCCTGAATCGTACTTCCTTGTATCAGCGTGAAGGCAACTTAACTCAGCAAACAGGGGTACCCAATATAGTGGCAGCACATTGTATGACTCAATTAGAGGAAATAACTGGATTGCTTTCCAGCGAATTTCGTCATCATATAGACTGAGCAGCTGCTTTATCGCTTCGGAAACCATGAAAGTCGGGTCAATTAAAACATCACACACTTCTTCAGCAGGACTACCACTAAAGTATCCGACTTTCAGGTCAGGCAGCTCGTCAAATTTTTCCTTTGTAAACCGGTAAAGGTATTGCTTGGGATCCAAATTATAAATTTGGATAGCGTGGAGCACATTCGTACTTTGGGTAAGTTCAAAGTATTCCATCACTTTCCATATCTCCTTCTTCAATGCACCTTCCAGCGAATGGGAATACGGTGCCATCATCCAATCCGACTACTTTAACTGAGTCGTAATCACATGCAAGAACCTGGATTCCTGTTAAATCACAAGAGTCGAAAATCGTTTGATGTATGTTACAGCGGATGAATGAGGCAGCCCGAAACATTTCTTTTACGGATTCATCTAATATATGATGAAAAGTGTTTTGAACAAAACTCGTTGCTTCTAATGTGCACCGATAAAATGCAGCGCCCCAAAAGGTGGATCTGGCTATCTCGGTTCTTTTGAACGTGCAGTTATCAAACGTGCAATCATTCCATATGCACCCATCAATATGACAGTCGATGAAGGTACAGTCCCGAAACACGGAATGCGTCAGATCAAGGTTGGAAAACGTTTTCTGGCGGTAAGTAATTGCTGGGAATGAGTGAAATCGTAAGACAGTATCTTCATCACAATTGAAGATATCTATGTACGGGAAAACGGCAAAGACAATGCGCTGCCAGTCCCCAAGCTCACCGAAAGATATCAAAAACTCTTCGGCTCTTGACATTGCAAATAAATTCTTGGCCCTATCTAAATCAGAGAAGTATTTAACAATATTTACTGAATAAAACAGGAGATCCCTTACTGCGCGTAAAACAAAGATATTAACCTGCTCGGGAGGGATTAAGTTTATTGTTCCATCTTTTTGGCTATCACTTATAAGGTTCTGGCGAAACGCTTCTATATACGTTGTAAGCCATGACGCGTCAAACCGTGTGGCGTAAATGCTTTTTCCCGTTGGAAGCCATCCCTCTGGATAACAATCAATCTGGAACTGAGGCATTTCAGAATGTAAGGATGTGAAAAGAAACGATATACATAAGCATGAAATTTCTGGAACCAGACCTTTTTTTTGAAGCTCAGCGATATCCTTACATGCACTATCAATCGCATCCGTAAATGAGTACTGTATTGAAGCATTGTTTTCTGAGATCCATGCACTTGTGTCAACAAATAGTTGCTTTAATCTTGGGGTATAATGTTCATTTTGGAATGTATCTAGGAAATCCATATCCATTGCAAGGACCTCCAAAAAATTAGTCGATATTTACTGTTGGTGCAGTCAGCGTTGCGGCATCTTTCGTAATCATCAGGTAGGCATTCGGAGTCCCAACGACAATTTGGTTTTCGGCAGCGATTTCAATTTCTGACTGTGCCTGAATCGAAACCGATGTTGCCGATACAATATTGACGCCCTTGTCTCCCTGAATTTCAATTCCTGAATCTTGTAGTAGATTGATATAGATTTTTCCTTCTTCACAGATAATATAAATTCCTTCGTCAGTCAGGAGAATCTGTTTTCCACCAGGAGCTTTCCAGCGTTTGTGACGTGGAACATCAGGAGGATCAACGCATACAGAACTTGCCGCAAACGCATCTCCGGTATTACCACTGGGGAAGAATACCCGAACGGTATCTTCTTCTTCCGGCATACAATACCAACCACTGGTATCCGTTGAAGAATAGGCAGTAGAGTACGGGAACCACCATGTTCCCCCGCCGTCATATTCTGGATCAATATCAATAAGGTGAACCTGTACCTTGTCCCGTAGAACTTTTTTAACAGTTCCCCGCATCATCTTTCCGGCGGTTTGGTTGCTGGGCAACGGCGGGATTGCCAAGCTACTGATACTGCCGCCAGCAGCCTTACCGGCATTGCCAGAAAGCACACTAAATGTCATAGTCAATATGCCGTCAACCAACTGAGCGGTAATCCCCTTTATAGTCTTGGGAGCTCCATTTAATGTAACAATATCGCCCAGGAACCCATATTCATAGGATTTTATTTCTTGATTGAGAAAGTCTTCATGCATTGCTTTCCCGTAGTTTAGGTCGATGAACGCATGAAAATTGTTATCAACAGCCGACTCAACAAAATTGGTGTTAATATCATGTGTCCGTCTGGCAGGAGGCAGTCCAACATAGATTTGCGCTTTAGGAGCTACAATATCGGTGGTCAAGGGGGCCGCTAATTGAGAGGCCATCCTGAGTGCAAATTCCCATTCGGTTTCGTTATACTGAACGACCAATGAACCGATTGCTTTATCTGATACCATCATGTGGATATCAGCAGTATTATTTGCCGCTTGCGTCAAGATGTCTCCATAGGTTTTAGATGTATTTTGGAATGACTTTTTGTGTTTTACAATATCTGTCTTGCAGCTAGCAGAGAGTATACTAAGCTGGACGCTACTGTATTGTGCCTGATTTTGAACCGACACTGTTTCAACATAGCCGCAAAAAAGTTTTTCGGGTTGTCCATCTGCACTGGTAGAAATGGTGACAAATGTGTGTTCATCTGTGCGCTGCACACACTCTTCCGCTGTTGCATGATCCAATTCGCCAATGATGACAGCTTTTCCATGACAATTACATTCATGGGAAATAGACATATGTGTAATCTTTGTAAAAGGGAACCCACTTACAGATAAATTCAGGTGCGAAATTGTTTCCATTATTCTTGCTCCCTTCCAACAATCCGGAAAGAATGAACCATTTCCTCAGATATTTTGACATAGCGTTCCATAAATTTTGTCTCAAAGCAAATGTTAGCAATTAAAACTCTATCATCGACAGAAGCGAAAAACATTTTGCTATAGAGTGTTGAGTTGATTGTGCCCGATGTAAATGACAACACCGAGATATTGTGATTTCCGCTGATAAAGGATTCATCAGGGAAAAACACAACTTTTGGCCCCGCTCTATCAAACAGTTGCCGAACAACTTTTTGAAACTCACCCATAAGCTCATTAGGGACTTTGTGTTCCGTATGATTAAAAACAATTGAAAATGGCAGATATGAGTTACCAAATCCACATTGAGGCCTATTCCCCCAAAGATAGTTTTGCTCAATTTCTTCCTGCGTCATGGTGCGGAAATCAGATGGCATCCAGATGGTCGCCGTTCCATCCAATACTTCCCGCTCAGAAAAATGAACGGGAAGTTCATTTATTTTTATGACGCCATCATAGATACTTTGTTTTAGCTCAGCTTGTATTGTTTCTGCAGAATATCTGGCTCTTTCAAATTCATCTAATTCTTTTTGCGCTTTTAACAAGTCTTCATCCCTAAATTCCATGTGTTTACCTCCTCATACCATAGGCGTTAATCCACATCGAGTTTCCACTGTTTCCTTTTGGACCTTTTGTGGCTAGGATCCATACCTTGTCTAACGTTCTTCAATAATTTCAGCAATGCATCATATATTTCTGCGTTAGAACAGGAGGACTCCAGCTCATCATTTCCTGTCCGCAAGCGGATATACGCTACCAGCACCTCTTTAGACAATGCGGTATGAGTACTTAGTGCTTGCAAACAAAATTCTTTATCTAGGGGATCTGATGGATTGGTCTCCAGTAATTCTCTTGCATATACACGCAGAAGCTCCGGCGCTAAAGAATTTCCGATATGAGCAGAAAAAGGAGCGCATATTGTGTTAAGTGTATCGTATTCCGTGCTCCGATCTTCAAAGTCGTCATATTTGTATCGCAGTTGCGCTCCAGGCTGAAGTTTAAATCGGCATACTTCCAATTCATTATTGTTTGGGGTATCCGAACCTGTCAGAATCATATCAGCCTCTCTGTAGACGCAGGTGTTGGATTGGTATTCTTCCGAAAAGCGGAGTTTGCAGATGCACAAAGCATCTGTTGGATAATAGGCGATTGACAAAGATTCTGTCAGAAGACACAGTTTACCACCAAAAAGGATTGCACCAGGCCCCATTTGAATGATTTCCTTTGTTGTAGACAAGTTGCACCCTGTGAGGAACCCATCTCCAAATCCAGCCACCATTAACTCACCCAAGCTAAATGCTTGATCAGATAATGCCGCTAACATTTCTTGACGTAATATGTAGCCTTCCGAAAATAGAGGCCGCATCTGCACAATCATTTTCCTGTCTCCCTCAATTATTTTGTTCCGTCAAAGAAGTTGGTTACCCAGCCCTCTGTCTCGAACCGGAAGAACTGATCCGGGCCTAGCCGAAGCTGCCCATTCTCACGAAGCACTGGCACCACAGTAAAGCCCCACCGATTCTCGTCTGCCAGGACAAAGAATTTCAGTTCCCGGTCCACGATGTCATCCAAATCATCTTGCCGGATTTGCTGCTTGTACTTGGCGACAATCTCCTCCGGCTGTCGGTTAGTAAACTTCTCCGGATCACAGGAGCAGTTGTAGACATACCGCTGCCGGCCCTCCAGGTCTTTCAGATAGAGTTTCAAGGTCAAATCTGCCATGTTGCGGGAGATGAAGCCTCGGATGTTTTTCCGGTCCAGACTGTGGATCAGCGTCTTTTCCTCGTTGGTATGGGTAAACGCTGTGATCACATAGGGGAACGCCGCCTGGTCGTGAGTGATCTGCACATCCGCATAACCGAACTTGCAGTCCTTTAGGTATTTGATAGCGCCGTTCAGACAGATCAGTTTCAGCTCATACAACTGGTCGCCAGCCCCCCGGCGGCGGGAAGACTCAATAATCTTCCCAGGGATAAACTCTTTCAGGGCCTCGCGGAAAATATCAATCCGGCAGGACTGACCGGTCAGCCGGAGGATGGCATATTCCTGGAGCTCGTCCTTTTCATAAGGGCCTTCAATGAACTGCCGGACAATGCCGTAGATGTCCGCACGCAGCAACAGGTTCAGCTCATAGCTGTTGACATAGGCCGTAGGAATATCCTTCAAGGTCTGCAGCCGGCCATCCTCACGATAGGAGAGCTTCCAGCGGTCCACCAGAAGGCACTCTGTCACAGTCTCCTTGAGCGGCAGGCTTGAGACCGCCATGCGCAGGATATTGGTATGGCTGTAAAATGCCTTCTTAACCCGCTCCGCGATCTCAAACAGGAAATAGAAGTTGTTCTTGACAGCGTAGTAGTCAGCGCGGCTGCTGTGCTCGTAGTCCCGGAACCGGGTGGGCAGTATCTGCTCCGCCTGCTCGTAGGCGTCGTCCAAGGCGGCATAGACCGCATCCACACCGTCCCGGTCCACGTTGCGGAACACGTCCACATCGAAGGAGCGGATCAGGTCGGTCGGGTCTGGGAGGTCATCACCGCCCAGCTGGCGGGCCAGGGTGAGCTTGAGCAGCTGCATCACCCGGTAGGTCAGATTGTTACCGCCAAAGTCGGTATTTCCGTTTTCGTAGGCCGTGGCAATATCAATTTTATAGGCTACCCGGTTATTGTTGATGCGGAACCGGCAGGAGGACAGGTCCGTTGTACCGCCGCCACAGTCGATAATAAGCGCCTGGTAGAGCTGGCCGTCCTTATACCGTTTATCCTCGATCATTTCGGAAATCGTGTTGTAGAGGACTGCCACACCCTCATCCAACATATTTTCGCTCTCCAGCTGGTAATCGGGCAGGATCTCCTTGAAGAGCTGGATGAAGAGGGGCTTCTGCTTCACCGGTGCGGAGATATGCAAACTGCTGAAATTGCACTTGAACCGCTGCCGGGCGCAGCTGATTACATACTCCAGAAACGCCTTGATGATGTCCCTGCGAGGGGTGAACACCCGGTGGCCCTGGCGGTCCACCAGCTCCTCTACCCGGTCAGCGTCGCCAACCCAGCGCTTGAGGTCGTAGAATACACAGAAGCCCTCGTCGATGTAGCTCAGGTGGAACAGCCGATTGGCCTCGTGCCCGAAGGCGTAGCGAATCTCGCCGTTGTCGATGCCGATGACCGCCGCCACGGTGGGGAGAATCAGCGTTTCCGCATCGTCATGCTCCACGTCCAGGTAGGGCACATAGTTGATCTGATCCCTCTTCAGAATCTGGGTGATGGGATCTCCGTTCAACCCTTCAAAGTAGGTGTTGTCCAGATAGATGCCCGCAGTGGTGTTGGAAGAGCCGAAGTCAATGGCCAGGGGCATCCGGCTCTCCAGCAGGGGCCGCACCTCAAAGTTGAGGACAGGGACCGCGTGGAAGCGCAGGTGCTCTGGCACGATGGCGGCATCCTCCATATAGAGCCGATACAAGAGATCAGACTGGACCCGGTCCATACAGTAAAGGGTGTAGTCTCGGACCCTGGACTCCTTGCAGTCCAACCCGGCCGCCTTGGTAATGAACAGGTTGTCGGGATTGCTGCCATAGGCCCGGAGATTGAAAATAGCGCATAACTCCCCACCGCTGACCAACAGTGCGTTGGTGTCCGCCAGTTCGGGCAGATAGCCAATGGTGAAGTGATCGAAGTATTCGATGGAAATACCATTATAGGCGGTAATCTTGGCGCAGCCCCGGAGGGAGTTGGTGTTATGGAGATTCAGCCGCGCGGAGGAAAGCAACCCCTCCAGCCGCTCCCAGCCGCCTTCCACCGGTTTCGTGATGAACAGCCGGTCCTCCCGGCCACGGAACCGCAGGATCTGGCGGATCAGCACATCCTTGTCCAACGGGGCGTGGATACCGTTGATCAGCCGCTCCTGGCGGCAGATTTCCCGCAGCTGGTAGGTGGTCATCAGCTCCAGTTCTTCCCGGCTATAATAGTGCAAGGTCTCTTTGGGGATTGCACCGCGGTTGAGTGTATAGCTGTACCGGCTCAAATGGATCGCCGCCTTTCCTGCTAGTAGATTTCGATATTGTCGGTGTGCATGGTGGCTTCAACACCAATAACGCCGAAATGATGCTCCCAGAACACGCGCAGCCGGTGGCTGATGGGGAGGAACAATTCCTCAATGAGCTGGGTATGATGTTCCAGCCGTTCGTCCTTCTGATCCGCGATAAAGAGCAGCAGCTGCTTGGGCTCGTAACGCTCCTGATAGAGCAGGGCATCCGGGAACAGCAGTACCGCCGCCTTGCGGAACAGCAGCAGAGAGGAGCCGGTCTGTAATTGCGTCAAGGCCAGAGAGGACAGCCGTTCCCTCCTATCCGGGTCAACCGCCTGGAGATGCGTGGCAATGGAGGGACCAAAGCCGCCGTTTTCCATTTCCCGCAAAAGGCAGCGCACATAGAAGGCCCGCTTGGTCAGCCCATGATGAAGATCCACCTGGATCAGGAAATGGGATACCGCATCAAACAGGTATTCCTGAAATGCTGGCGACTCGGTGAAGTCCTCCCGCAGCAGGTCGTGAAACATAGCGTCAAACCGATATAGGGGATTATATTCAATCTCCGGCCCCTCCGCCCGGGTTTCGTTTAAAATGGGAAAGGACTGCTCATACCACGGACTGCATTCCTTTGCAGGGCGGAAAAACAGATCCTGCTCTTCCGTGCCGTGCCGCTTGGCGTTCAGCACAATATCCCAGGTGAAATTCATGGTCAGCCCTCCCTATACTAGCTTGCCCTGGCAGATATATTCCGGGAAAAGGCTCTGTACCTGCGAAACCAGAAAGCTCATAATATCCAAGGTGAGGAAATGGTCCGGCTGCTTGGAGGAGAAGGTGAGGGTCATGGCCATACCTGTTTTCTCGGTTCTCAGTTCGTCCAGAATGAAGTCGTCCATGGGATAGGTCTGGCATCGCGCGTCAGCGGACGCCTCCAAAGCCACATTCTGGAACACGACATAGTCCTCATAACTATATGCGGCCAGAATCCGGGAAATCTCCGCCTTGGTCTTAATCCCGCGCCGGTATCGGTCGGACAGGTTCCCGGCAAAGCTCTCCCGGCTGAGGTTGGACAGGACCGGATAGGGGGTGTGCGACTGCTTGCTGGGGCGGTCTACCCGGTAGAGCATCCACTGATACGGATTTTCTTCCGGGCAGGTGATAAACAGGTCGCCCTCCAGCCGCCGGACGTTGGTGATCTCCACATCGGTGTTGGCCACCAGGTACTGGCGGTCCTTCATCAGCCGGTGGGCGAAGATACGATGGTCATAGTTCATCCGGTCCATGCAGGGCTCCGGGTAGGTGCTGGTTTTCTCAGAAACCGGCGCCAAATTCCACAGCGGAAAGCAGTCGTACTGGACACGGGAGGCGTACCCCTCAAAATCCACACGGATTTCCTGAATGGCTTCCTTGGGGTCGATATCTTCCACCGCGATCAAATTGACCTGGAAGAATTTGTGGAGGTAGGCGGCGCACACTGTAGACCAGGGGAGGTAATTGGCCGTAAAAATATGGTAGAGATGTTCAATCTGCTTCCGATAGGCAGTATCCGGCTGTACAGTACACTTCGCCCTGTACTGACCATGCTCCGTAAAAACGGTGCCATGATAAATGTGCCCAGGAACAGAAAATTCCTGAATAGTCTGATAGTCTGTCTCAAGAAAAACGGAGTAAAGGGGATAGGATTGATTGGCACGCAGGCACTTTTGCAGTTCTTCAACCGAGTGGACACGTTTCTCTGTGTCCGAGGGGAGGATGGGATGCAGGAAAGGGTCGGTGGCGTCATAGTGCGCCCGGTCTATCATGCCAATGTAAATGGCATAATCGCTTTGGACAGACTGGAGCTCACCGAATACCCGCGCCTCCAGGGCGGTATACTCCTCCTGGGTGTAGTGATACAGCTCAATCAGCATCTTTTCCACAACATCCTTAAACAGCTTCCGCTCACCCAGATTCGGAATCTCCAAGGCGCGTTTTGCCAGATACTCCTCCATATCCAGGCCAGGTTCAAATACACTTTCTGCCATAACCCCTCCAAGAAGTCTCATATTATGGAACAGCGGCCCCTTGTTGAAGCCTGTACTGATACTGAGACAGCCGTTTTCCCGGCAAACGGCAGCCGAATTTTAGAGCCTGACAGCCGGCAGAAGGAACTGCGTCCTGGGATACCGGCCTCAGCCTACAGCCTCCGGTAATGCTGATTCAGAGGGTTCCTGACCGCTTTGGCCGTCATTCTCTGTGTTCTTCGCTGCTTCTTCCTTTTCCCGCTGTTCCTGCTCCAGCCGCTTCTGTTCCTCCTCCGCAGCTTTCCGGGCGGCCTCCTCCTCGGCGCTGATGCCCATTTCCACCAGCTCCATCTTGCGGGAGACCTCGGCCACCTTATCGTCATTCTGCATACCGGAATAAACGTCCTTCGCCAGCAGGTAGTATTTCTTGGCCTGGACATAGTTCTTCTCCCCATAGGCGGCTTCCGCAAGGGACATGTATTCCTCCGCTTCCGCAGCCAGCGCCTGCTGGGCAGCCAGCTTTTCCTCCGTTGCGGCAATTTTGATCAAAAGTGCGGCTACTTGTACCTCGTCCTCCAGCTCCGTATATTTTTGGAGAGAGGTGGTGTAGTAGGTAAGGGCGGAGGTGTAATCCCCCTTGGCAAAGGCAGAGTCGCCCTCGGACAGCACGCCCGCCGCTGCAGACTGCGCTTCAGACGCCTGCTGCTGGGCTGCCGCATTGTCCGCCTGATCCTGTTTCATGGACTCATACAGCCGCTCCAGCGCGGCGATGGCACTGTCCCGGCCCTCGGTGAAGTAGATGCTTCCGGCCAGAAGTTGGGCGGCGGAGTACTGCTCCTCCGCTTTGTCATACTGGAGATTGCTCACCAGCGTGTCGCCAAGGGCAATCAGGTCGTAAACGGTGATATACTGACCCGTCTGCTCCAGGCGGTCCTGAATGTAGTCCAGGCCCAGGTTGTCGGCATAGCGGGAGCGATTCTGCGCGTTCAAGTAGTTGCGCTGGGCGTCCCGATATTCTCCGTCGTTGAGGTCGGTATCTCCAGCGATGACGCTTTCGATCAGCTTCATATAGTTGGATGCGTCTGTTTGAATTTCTTCATCCTTCAGCTTGTTGGCCAGGTCCAGAGCGTTCTGACACTCGGTCTTAGCGCGGGGGTAGTTGTCCGCCTGGATGTACTCTATCGCGTCATAGAAGCTCTGTTCCATGGCGGCGATGTCCTTTTTCCGGTTGTTGTACCGAACCAGCAGTATAATCGTCAAAATCGCCAGCACCAACAAAATGGGAATGGCAATCATCAAAATCTTCTTGATTTTCCGCTTGCGGTTTGGGTCTACAAAGGTCTTATTGAAAAAGATGGTTGCGAAGGTGTATTTCTCCAGCCCTTCCGGCTGGCGGGAAAGGAGCATTTCCTCCACCGAGTCCACAATGGGCTGGGGCTCGTCGGAGGCCTCCGCGAATACGTCCTTCAGCTCACCCTCGTCCACGTTCTCCCAGATGCCCCGGGTGTAGAGGGCAGCGGCATCGGCGTTGGCCAGCTTGAACTTTTTGGATATGTAGGGGGAGAAGCCCTTTTCCTGCCCCAGATAGCAGAACAGGTTGTGACGCTCCTCGTGCTGGGCCAGCTTGTCCTGCTCCAGCTTTTCCGCCTGAACCAGATCCATACTCAGGGAGCTGTCCCGGCTCTGCATCCGCAGGAAGCCGTCCCGGTAGAGCCGGAACCGGGTGTTGCCCGCCTGACCATAGCGCAGCTTCACATAGTTTGTTACCAGCACCGTCACGGACGCCTTCAGCCTCATTTTGCTTCGTGCTGTCAGCAAAGCCCGGTTGGCGGCCCGCAGGTACCGGCGCACAGCCCGCTTGCTCATGGAGGGGGATTCCATAAATGCCGAGACGACAGTATCCACCGCCAGTTTGGCGCTGATGGCATCCACGTCGTCGTCGATGCCGTCGGCTATGACGTAGCAGGCGAACTTGTCCAGCTCCACGAAGCCAAAATAGTCGGTATTCTTAATTTTCCGGCTGGCCTCTGAGATAAAGGCGGTCAGAAATTCTGAGTTTTGCTTTCTCATTTCCCGCCTCCGTTCCAGCGTACCAGGATCACGCTGGCGTTGTCCTTGTGTTCGGCGGCCGTGGCATTAACCCGCTCTGTAATCTCAAAGGCCATGCGCTGGCAGTCCTGCCCATGGGCCAGGATGTCTTCGATATCCCGCCAGGGGAGGAGATCGTACACGCCGTCGCTCATGAGTGCGACGATATCTCCCCGGCGCAAGGCTACAGGCCGGTCTATGTACTCCACATCCTTAAACCCGTCCTGCCCCACGTAGTTGTACAGGCGGTGGGTCTCCAGCAGGACCAGGGCGTCCTCCCGGGAAAGGCGGCCAATACGGAATTTTTCCTCCGCCAGAACATCCAGCGTGTGCCCGGCGGACATGGGCACCAGGTCCCCATTGCGGTAGACGCAGACCTTCACGTTCCCGACCACTGCGTAATACAGCCACCCGTCCCGGATCATGGCTGCGCCCACGCTGGCGGAACCCCGGCGCTCATTGTCCAGAATCCGCAGGATGGCCCGGTTGGCGGCGGTAAACGCCTTTCGGAAGTAGTACTGCGGGTTGTCGAAGGCGTTGTAGTCCTTGAACAGGTCCAGGAAGGTTTCTACCGCCGCACGGCTGGCGATACGGCCACCGTACTCCTTTCCCATGCCGTCCGCCAGGACGGTCAGCAGGCCGGAGTGGGTATAGAGGGTCCCCACCTGGTCCTCCTGTACCTCCCGGCTTCCAATCGTCATAGAGGAGCCCACGTCCGGGCCGCCGGATATCCGGGGCGTTCTCAAAACCACGAACCGGATCAACAGCAGTAAAGCCGTCAATCCGCCCAGGCACCATAAAATGATTTCAGGCGTCATGCGGTTCGCTCCCTTCTATTCGGTGTCACTCGGTCTTTTGTCCCCACATGAAATGGTCGCCACAGAAGGGAACAAACAGGAATTTGGACTTGCCCAGCTCAATTTCGTCATAGGGGTTGAGGGGCGTGGGCGCATAGAGCGCATTGCCGTTGAGATAGACGATGCCGTTTGCGTCCCCCGGCAGCAGGACGGTCTCACGCTTCTTCGGGTCAAACACAATGACGGCGTGGTTCCGGCGGGAGATCTCGTTGTCTCCCAGAATCTGAATGTCCATGTCGTCGGCCCGGCCCACGAAGTTCTTGCCCTGGACCACTTGGTAGTCCTTGCCCTGGCGGGGGCCGTCGATACAGACGATCCAGCCGCACACGGGCTTTACGTCCTCCCGGAACAGGTCCTCCTCGATCTCGACCTCCGTCCGCCCGGTTTCCTGCTTTTCTTTGGTTGCAGTCTCAATGTTGCAGTAGGGGCACACCGTCCCGTACCGCCGCTTGCTGAACAAGTGCCCGTTCTGGCAACGGGTCAAATTGGACTTCGCCATAACTCTATCTCCCTTATCGTTTATTTTTCTCAGGCTTTACCGAATCAGCAGCCGCGCCAAGCCAACGTAGATGATGTCTCCAGCGTCCAGCTTGCAGGGCTGGTCGGAGGCCAGCTTATATTTCCGGCCGTCCTTACTGGACTGGACGCTCACGCCGTTTTTGGAACCCAAATCCTCCACATACCAGGAACCGCCGGTGTAGTTTAATACCGCGTGCTCCACATCCACCATACTGGCGTAAGTGGAGGGCATCAGGTTAATGTCAACCCGGTTTTCTCCAACATCCCGGCCAATCACCATGCTGACCTTCCCATACAGGGGCCAAGTGGCAAGCGTTTGATCCTCTTCATTCAGCAGAAGAACTTCTGTGACTTTGGCCGCAGGAGGCATATCGAAGATTGGAGCGCCGGCCTGCAAAGGGATTGCGTGCCGCTCTCTGATGGCCAGAATCAGGAATATGAGAATCATCCCGCAGCCCAACGCAATGAGCCACCAGCGAAGATCCCCATCCAGATAGAAGTAGCTGATTAAGGCAATGGCGCCGCCAGTTAAGATCAGCAACAGGTCAACAAATCTTTTTTTCTTCATTGCGCAGCCTCTTTTCTTGGTTTAATTCTTCTTTGGCCTTGAGGAAGGTGTCCAGAATGATAAATAGCAACATGGCTTCTTTAAAAGGTATGATAAAATAATTTAGGGTAAACTCTGCATCAATATTTAACAGCGTACAGTCTGCAACATTTTGGTCTACGAACCATTCCCAGCCCACAAATAAACCATATGCGAGTGCATAGGCCCAATATTGAGTCTGTTTTGGGTTCCTAAAATGCACAAAGAATCCAATATATAATATGAAAGAAAGAATCTGCAGAGCAAACTTAAAAGAATTTATTGTGTTAACTTGAAAGGCATCAGCGACTGTTCGCAGCAACCCCATCGTTAAAAGCAAAATTAGAAGAAGTCCGGTACCGTATAGAACAAAATTAACAGTTTGTGGATTAGAATACCCCTTTTCCTCCAGACGTGAGTAAAAATGTGATAATCCCCCAATTACCCCTATACTGGCCGCATAGGCTGCAATAGGTGGTATTATTAGTGCAACCCAGGCTGTCACAAAAGGGTTGATAACCCAATGGAAGCTCAACCACAATGCTCCAAAAACGACAAAAATACTTTTTTTGTGTACTTTTATAAAGGACCAAAGCTTTCCAATCACGCTATTCTCCCACATCATTTATTTAAACCCCATAAATTTTTCAAACATATCGGACATATCCAGCGGATTTTTCTTCGGGCTCTGACCGGATACCTTAGACTCGTCCGTAATATCGCCGGTTTCAGGATCAAACCCAAAGAAACTGGCAAAGCCGCCGGCCATCTGAGAAAAGTCTATGGGTCCACCAGCGGGTGGACGCGGCGCGGTCCGGGCGGCCCCCGGGTGTTTTCCTGGCTGCTCCTGCCGGGTTGGCTGCTGGGCCGCGTCATAGGATTTCCGCTTATCCGGGTCGCTCAGAGTTTCATAGGCCTCGTTGATTTCCTTAAATTTGGCCTCTGCCTGCGGGTCATCCGGGTTTAAGTCTGGGTGCAGCTTTTTGGCCAGTTTCCGGTATGCCTTCTTTATCTCAATGTCCGTGGCGGTCGGCGCCACGCCCAACCGCTTATATAACTCATTCATTCGATTATCCTCCCATCATATGGCCCTCGCGCAAAGGCCGCTGAACCGGCAGCGGCCTTTGCGCGGCGGTCACAAAACAGGTGTTCTTCCAGAAAAGGGCGCGCCCAACAAAACGTCGGACGCGCCCCCTCTGCTTTACGCGAATTGCCGCGCCGCGCTATGATTTTGCTTTGCTGTGTAGGTTCGCTTACGCAGCGGGATAGCCGCCCTCAATGAGGATATTGGCCAGCTTATCCTTCTTCTGCTTGATGTTCAGGTGGAAGGTGCCCACGCCCTCGGTGTTGCCGAAGTCCTCGGTGTAGTTGACCACAAAGGCGTTGGGGAAGGTGTACTTCCGCTCCACGATGCCGGCCTGGATGATCTCCACCGTCACCTTGCGGTAGCAGTTGGAGCTCTCGGCGGGAACCATGGACCACAGGCCCATCTGGCGGGTGGAGTCCTCGGGATCGCCGTCCACGGCGGTCAGGATCTTGCCGGAAATGTCCAGGGTACTGCCCACGTCCTTGGTGCGGGCGTTGGAGTCCAGAGGAATGTCGGTCTTGTAGATGACCTTCTCAACGCACTCCTTGGCAACCTCAAAGCTGCCCTGGCCTTCAATCGTAACTCTCAAAGACATCGTTCACTCGCTCCTTTCTCTTATTCGCCGCCGAATCCGCCTTCAATGGCGGTTTCCGTCGTCTTGTCCTTCTTCTGCTTCACATGCAGGTAGAACTCGCCCACGCCGGTCTTGTCATCCAGGCTCTCGGAGTACTCCATGACGAAGGCGTTGGGCAGAGTGATCTGCCGGACCACCTGGGAGGCGGAGATCACGTCCACCTTCACCTTCCGGTAGCTGTCCGCAGATTCGCTGGGCACCACGCTCCACTTGGCCAGGTTGAGCGTGGAGTCCTGCTCCTCACCGCCCAGGGAGAAGAGCATTTTGCCCCAGATCTTCAGCGAAGCGCCGTTGTCGGTGGCACGTGCGTTGGAGTCCTCGGGAATTTCGCTGCGGAACTCCACGTTCTTAATGCACCGCTCGCTCAGCTTGACGGGGCCGGATCCATCAATTTCCAGTCTGAATCCCATGGTTACATTACCTCCTGATCATTTATGATTTTTTAGAAGAAAGGCGGTTGATCAAGACTTCCAGATTGCGTGCGTTGCCGTCAAAGTAGATGGTCAAATCGCACATGCCGGTAGATTCATCAATCAGATAGTCAAGGTCGTCGCCTTCATCTAACACAGCATTGATGCACTCCTGCTTGGCCACCCATTGGCTCTTCTGACTGGCGGGATTATTCGAGAAGAACATTTTGATCCGGTCCTCCTTGAAGTCCCCGGTGGCGTGGCGCAGGATGCGCTCGATATAGGTCGTCACCTGCGTCTTGTAGGCGGGCTCATAGGTGGCACGCTCAGGATCGTAGAGCAGGTTGCGGGCCTTGTAGATGGTAATATCCGTGATGTTTCTGCCCTCCAGGGCGGCGCTTTCCGAAGCAAAGACCCAGCCGAAGTTCCGGCGGTTGATCTGGTCCTTGATCGTGTTGGTGAAGCCGGTGATTTCCTTGGGCATGGTGGTGCGGGTCCAAAGGGCGTGGTCCCCGGACTCAACATCGTAGCGCACGCCGGGCAGCTCGGAGTCATATTTCTTGCGCCGATAGTGGTCGTGCAGGTAGTCGGGGCACTGGCAAGCGGCGCGGAACCCGGCAGCGACGTAGGAAGCGCCGATGTAGACGCCCTCGATCCAGAGCCGCATGATGTCCTCCTTGGCGTCGGAGAGCTGGGCCACATTGTCATCATTGATGGTCATCAGCTTATCCAAGGTCACACCAGACTTGTTCTTGGGAATGACTGTAAAGTTGGGAATACAGGGGATGGCAAACTCACTGTAGGGCCGTCCCACCAGCGGCTCGCAGCGGTCAATGTACTTTTGGATGCCTTCAGCAGCCACATTGTCGAAGGTGGTGTCATCCCGTCCCTCAAAGGAGAAGAAGGTCTCCACCTTGTAGTCTTTCAGCACATCCAGCAGGGTGGCCAAGGTCTCAATACTATTCACATCCTCGTTCTGCTTGTGAACATTCCCGGCAAACCGCTCCCGGCGCAGCTTGGCGCCCTCCTTGGGATTGATGGACACATTTGGGAAGATGGCGTACCAGACGGTATCGGAGAAAGTGTTCTTCCCGTTGGTGCTGTTCAAGTAGGCGTGGAGAGTGGGGAGGTTCGTGCTCTTCGCCAGCATTTCCGGGCGGATATTTGCCACCAGCAATGTGGGAACCATGCCCTTCACCCGGCACTTGTACTGGTCGAAGAACATTTTCACGCCCAGCATTTTCTCCACCAAAGGCTTGACCACCTTGATGAAGCCGTCCTTGGCCTCCTTGTAGAACTGGAGGTAGGAGTTGTAGTTGGCAACTTCCCGCTCCACGTCGACATGGGTCTGGATCGTGGAGGGCAGGGGGCAGAAGGTGCGCACCACCAGATCCTTTACATAATCGGTGGGGCACTCGTTGACCTGCTGGTAGTCCTCCTCCAGAGCGGCAATCAAGCCGGTGTTGATATGGTCGTCAATGGTGGCCAGGGCGGTAGTCTCCTGTTTGGGAGCCTCCAGAACCTTCAGCTCGCCGTTGTCACCCATCGTCAGCATACCCAGGGCAATCTCATTGGGATTGACGCCCTGATCACCGGCGCCCAGGAGCAGGCGGGTCTTGATGTCCTCAATGGCCAGGGGCAGCATCGCCAGAACATTGTTGTAGTTGTCGCTGGCGGACTCGAACAGGACGTTCAGCTTGTCGCCTACATCCAGTCGGGCGGGGTCGCCCTCCTCCAGGGCGGCGTACTTTCCATAGTTGTAGCGGATTTCCTTTCGGACCTGCCGGATGTCCTCCATTACCTTCTTGGGGGAGATCATGTCCAGCAGATGCTCAAATCCGAAGTCCACATTGAGGACGCCTTGGGACTTCTTGGACTCCATCAGGGAGAACAGCATTTTCAAGAAGTCGTTCTGCTGGCTCAGCGGGATCACGGTGAGCATGTTCTCTGGGATGCTCTCCGGCTTCTTGAGGGTGTACCGGACGGTCTGCGTGTTGGCGTCGTAGAAGCTGTAGATGCAGGGCGCGAATTTCTCCTGGAACTCCTCGTAGCTCCGGCACAGCAGGGCCTCGTTGATTTCTTTGATTTTGTCGTCGCTGAGGCTGTCAACGCCTCTGACATCGCCGATCATGGTGAGCAAGTCCAGCTTTTCCGGATTGAACTCCTCCAGAAGAAGGGTGCGGTTGGTCTGGCTGATGATCTTCAAGTAATCACATCCCTTTGTTTTAATTTAATTATGTAGACCATAGCGGGCGGAACGTTAATGGGTTTCTCCCGCCAGAAGTCTCATGTCAGAGGGCTTCACATCTCTATACTGAAGCGCGATTTCACTTCGTTCGTCCTCGAACGTAATATCCACCTTGGAGTTGAGACCGATTTGATAGCTGTGTCCCTTCATCAGAATCTCCCGGTTCTGCATCAGCGTGCAGTCCGAATTGTTGGTCAGAAGCAGGCAATGTCCGGCGCCAGGCTGGAAGAAGATTTTGTCCGCCCCCTCGAAGGGCTCGTCTACCTCGCAGCTATCCAGAATCTCCTGGAGTGAGAGCTTTTTCCCGCCTGGAATACGGAACAGGTTATAGGTAAGGGGCGGGAAATCATGGCCGGAGAGGGTGTTTGTGATGTAGATATTCAAGCGTCCCACATACCCATACCGACTGGTTTCTTCTGTCTGGGATGTTGGTGCCGCGGTAGTAGCGGAGACTGCGGCCGCCGGTGGGACCACAACCTTTGCCTTTTTTCGCCAGGATACAAGCCAGATAATCAGCAAGGAGATCAGTGCCAGCAAAATCAGGGAGCCTACGATAATCTGCGGCCGGTAATCCTCCAGAGGGGGCTTTTCCACCGCTGGAGGCCCCTCCAGCTCTACAGTAACCGGCTGCTCCAGAATCAGGTTGGTATCCAGCTTTGTGAAATCAAACTGAACCGGGAGTTTTGTATCCGCTGTCACGGTGCAATGGAAAGCGATAACTCCATCCTTCAGATAGCAGGATACAGTATCAGTTCCGGCTGTCGTTGGGACCGACAGCCCTTGGAAAACCGGGTCCGTCAACATCTGCCTGTCAGTGTCCCCCGCATCATAGAAGGCGGCGGATACATCGGCCGCTCTGTGTAAATACTCCGCCTCCGGCAGCTCCGGTTCAGAATCAGTATAGGAAGCGGTGAGCCGTGCTGCCAGTACATACTCAGAGATGACATCAACCTTTACTTGACCTCCGGCCCGGCCCTGGAATGTGATATGTACTGTGGTATCTGTCGGATGGTCCAACTCCAGCAACGTATAGCGGGAGCCGCTGTACTGCCAGCCATTTACCGCGCTGAAGTCTGCCTTCAAATTTTGGATGGGGCTTCCACTGGTCAGCAGAATGCGTGTCCGGCTGGTATTGGCTGAGGGGATGGTTACAGTAATGTCTTCTGTACCGCCGTCCGTGTCAATGATGGCGGCGCGAGTTTTCTTAACCCCTAGCTGCTCCAGTAGGATAGAATCAATCACACTTTGGATATCCGTGGATTGCGGCGCGTGGTAGTTGACACCGTCTGTCTGGGTGGCTGCGGAGAAGATAGTATTGTCATCGTCTGCCATATCCTCTCCCAGACCAATGACATGGATGCGGACGCCTTCGGCCCGAGCAGCCTCGACGGCGGTCTGGAACTGGTTGGAGGACTCCGCTGTGGCATCGTTACTATTCATAATGATTTCGCCGTCCGACAAAATCACAACCGTTTTTTCAGCGGCATCCACTGTATCCAGAAGTTCCATGCCAGTAGTCAAGCCCGCCCCGGCGTTGGTATAGCCGGTATAGGAAACAGCGTCAACCGCCTCCATGACCGGCTCTCGGGCATTGCTGTCCTGCATCCCGATGCTGGAAACAACACTGGTATTGTATGCGGCAAAGCCAACGTAGTAATTGGATGGCAGGCTGTAAATGAGCTGGGCAATGCTGTCCTTTGCCAGCCGCTCCCGATCATTACTGTTCATGCTGTTACTGGCGTCCAGCAGAAATACAACTGCTTTGGATGTGCCGGGCGGCAGATTAGCGGCAGCGGCCTGCGTTTGTACGCATGTCATCAGCATGAAGCAGGCCAAAATGAAAGAGTATAGACGTGAGCATTTCCTCTTCACTGCGATATCCTCCCCATAGCTAATCAAGTTGGTTTTGGGGGGTATGGGCTATTGGCAAAATCCCGGTTCTGCCAGCAACCGAAACTCTCCCTCACTTTTCCTTCATAATTTATAACGTTGGAACTGGTCGATTTTGGACACCTGATTTCGAAAAAATTTAAAAAATTTTTTCTGTGCGCCGATTTCACGGTATTTCACATGCTACTGCATGACAAAAATAATGCCATGGCATATAAAGCAAATGTTTTCTCGTGGTTATTCCATAGTATCTATGTGACCGCTTTTTGTATAGATCCGTCCATTTGGACCGGTCGGGCTCTCAAACCCGATCAGGGGGGTGTCCAAGGGGATACCGTTCTTCTTCAAGTTGTTGATTTGCTTATACCCACCCCATATCATGAACACGATCATAGCAATTAGCATCCAATGGTCTGTCAGTTCAATTTTGAACAGTGCAAAGAACAGGTCAATGGGATCAAACAGATAGCTGATATCGCCGGTAGCCGCAAAGAAAATACGGTTGATCCATTCTGAGATTACAGGGGCAATCTGGCTGGCACCAACAAAGGTGCATCCCAGCACAAATGCGCTGACGCGCATTTGTGTCCAGGCCATCAGCGCGATGCCGACTATGGTGCCAACCGCTAACGGGATCATAATGGTTTCCTCCAGTCCGATAGTTCCCTCCTTAGCCAGAACCGTGGTAAGCATGAAGAGCAGTTTGCTGCTGACCAGGAATCCCAAGACAAACCGGTTTACAGTAGGGGATATGTAGGTCAGGATGGGAAGACCAATCAGTCCAACCAAAACGCAAATGATCGCACCGGCCTCGCCAAGTACTTCACCAACGAACATTGCAGCAATAAAGCCCAGGAAAAGGCCCCAGGCTATAGCAGTTGTTGTCAACAGGCCGCGGCGCCATTTCAATGCTCCAAAGCAGAGTCCTGCGCCGACGGTCACGCTGATCAGGTCTATGACAATTTGAAATACCAGTAAGCGGGCAAGAATTTCTTCCATAGTGAGTTCCCCCTCCTATATAAGTAATCCGAATAGGGTTATATCGCTCTTTCCCCATCTACTATACATATGTCGAAAAGAGGCTGTTTGGGGACATGAAATTTGAAAAAATTTTTAAGAAAAAGCGGTGCCGCCCCATAAACAGGGCCAACACCACCTTTACTGTGATAAAATCAATATATTTCTCCTGAGAATTGTACCAAAATATCGAAAAAATTTTTTCTGAGCAAGCAGAAGAAATTTGCTTTTTGAAATAATAAATGACTATTTTGCGATTTCTATTGAATATGACTAGGCAAAAGGGTATAATAGAGTTATTGGTTGGATGGAAGGAGGAATCTGCTGTGAGGGTTCGCATTCAATTAGCAACAATTCGCCATTTCAGGAACGTTTCTTTTGGTGAGATCCGTTTTCCCTGTAATATGGCGTCGGATATTTTCTCAATGAAGTCAGACGTCTTGGGGATTTATGGCCAAAACGGCTCCGGCAAAACGACATTTATTGATGTTTTGCAGGTTTTAAAGTGCCTGCTGTCAGGTGTGCCTATCAGGGATCACCTGGAAAACTGCATTTCCAAAGGACATGATAGAGCAGAACTGAGCTTTGAGTTCAGTATAGAAGATGACCAAGGCTACAAATTCCGAGCGGTATATTCTGCCCAGATGGGGCTGGATTATCTGAATGAATCTGTGAAGGCGTCTATATTCCAGAGCGGTGAGTGGTCCAGGATGAATCCCATCATGGAGAGTTGCTCCACGGATACAAAGGTGTTGCTTACCCCGGATACTAAAAAGAGAGAGCTGTTTAGCAAAGACCCGCAGATTTTGGATGAACTGCGGGTCACGAAGAGACTGTGCGCCAAAGAACATCGGTCGTTTCTCTTTTCGAGTGAGCTTTTTGCTTTGCTCCAGGAAGGTTCCGGCCACACCTTATGGTATCATATGCTGGCCGCGATCCGTCACTTTGCTGGGGCGAGCTTGTTTGTGATCAACAACCGGGGCGCCAATCTAAATTCTTTTGGCTCCAAACTCCCTGTGATTTACCGGATGGATCGTTCCCTCGGACAACTGGAACTGCCCTTAGATCAGCCGGCAATTATTCCGGCTACAGAGTTTTTAATTGCCAAAGAAGTTATTGAAACTATCAATGTGGTGTTGCGTGAAGTCATACCTGGCATGGAAATCGAGCTTGCGCCTCTGGGCAAGGAGTTTACGGAACATGGCGGCATCGGGATCCAGGCGCAGCTGGTACGGATCATATCAAACCCTGAAACCAATGAGGCCATCCGACTGCCTTTGAAGTATGAGTCGGAAGGCATAAAAAAAATCATTTCCATTCTGCACCTCTTTATCTGCGCCTATAACAGTCCTGGCATTACGCTGGCCATTGACGAATTGGACTCCGGTATTTATGAGTATCTGCTGGGAGAGCTGCTGCAAGTCATGCAAAACTCAGGACTGGGCCAATTGATCTTCACCTCCCACAATCTCCGCCCACTGGAGATGCTGAACAGCAGCTCGATCATTTTTACAACAACAAATCCAGAAAGACGCTATGTGCGTGCGTCCAACATTAAACCGAGTAATAATCTCCGCCTGCGTTACTTCCGGGATATTACCTTGGGGAGCGACGGTGAGGAGCTATATCAAGAGACGAACAGTATTGAGATTGCCCACGCGATGCGCAAGATTGGGATTCCCAGTGCGGATAAGGTGGAGGACAGGTAATGGCCAGGAAGAAAATCATGCTCTTCATCGTGGAAGGGCCGACTGACGAAACCGCTTTATCCACAGTTCTAAGCCGTATTTTTTCGTCCGATACTGTGCGTTTTCAGGTTGTGCATGGTGATGTGCTCACCCAGGATTTTGTAGGGCCGAATAAAATGGTCGCTGCAGTCAATGAGCAGATCAAACGGTTTCGGGGGAATATTTACAGGCCCGGTGACTTTTGCAAGGTTGTCCATCTCACTGATACTGACGGTGCGTTTATCCCGGAAAGCGCAGTTGTCAGGGAGGCTCTGGAGGGGAAGCAGTACCCCTTTTATACCGATACTCAGATTCTAACACCGGAGCCGGAGAATATCCTTGACAGAAACGCACGGAAGAGCAGGAACATTGCCAAGCTTTCCAGCATTGGAAAAATTGGCGGAATCCCATACAGCTTTTACTATTTCTCCTGCAATCTGGATCATGTGCTGCATGGACGCAACAATCTGAGCGAGGCAGAGAAAATAGCCTGTTCCCGGGCCTTTGACCTCCAGTATGCGGATGACCCTAATGCGTTTATTCGGTTTATGAGGGATGAATCGTTTGCGGTGCAGGGTACTTATCAGGAGACCTGGACTTTTATCAGGCAAGGCACTCGATCCCTGGAGCGGCACAGTAACTTTGGGATTGAACTTCCAGAGCAGTGTAAGTGGGAATACCCAGTATAAAAATAGACCAGCAGATTACCTTTCGTTTTCGATTCTGAAAGGCAATCTGCTGGTTTAATTATTGTATAGGAAAGAACTTAAACCACTTTAATTATTATCGTATAGCGGTTACCGTAGGCGAAATCGTTGTAACCGAATCACCGCCATACTGATCACATGCTTTCAAGTGGACTTTTGCATAATATTTGTATCCAATGGTGCCATCATATGTAACCTCTTCCGCATGTACCCCCTCATTTTTCCCCATTATGTAAGAATAACTTGGATTAGTGCTATTATATGTAGCTACACGTTTTGTTGAACTTCCAGTATTTTCATATAACTCTATAGAAGTAGCACCAATTTCACTCATTTTCCCATAACTGCTTATTGAAAAGGAAATAATTAGGTGCCCGTTACTTTCAGCAATAATATCTGCGCTAGTTCCCATTATGTAAGAACTTGATTGAGGAAGAATCGAATTTGACGCAGAAGCAGTGATATTAAAAAGGAACATACACACTAAAGCCAAAGAAAGGCATCTTAGAAACTTTTTCACAATCTGCACTCCTATTTAAAAATTGATTCAATCATCTGGATAAGTTCGTCTGTGGAGACATCGCCACTTATACTGCATTCGAATGGGCCATTAGTCCAAACTGCACTATTTCTTTCTGCATTTGTCATCATGTAAAATGTGCAGTTTTCAACTTCTAACGTGGTGATCTCAACGTTATCTTTCTGCCAACTGGTATAATTAATATCGACTGGGGCACTATATTGGTTTATCTGAATCGCTACTACATTATCTCCATTTTTGCCGCACGCATAAAAGACAAGTTTATTTGAAATTTCACGCACGACAACAGAATCCAAAGAAAACCTGTCTGGTATCCATTTGGGGGCTACAGGAGTTGTGATTTCATATGCGTCCAATGCAGTTTGTAAATCTGCGTACTCTCCATCATCAAGAGTAATTGCTGTATTGGGATTTTCAGCATCATTGACTTTTGAGGCAGAAACAAACGTGAACGTATCCTTTGTCCACTGTGCAACCACAGCCCAAAGGTCATAGCCCATGGCGTATGCGGTAACAGTCAAGAGACCTAGCAATATAGCGGCAGCCGCAGCAAAGGATACCACCCGGCGCAGACGGTGCCGACCCCGTGCAGAAAGGTGCTTGTTACCAGGCGGGGAAGAAGTGCCGGGAGCAGGACTTGCTGTTTCGGTGCTGCCGGGTTCATCGTCATCGAAGTCATAGAGAGATCGTCCATCAGTCACAAATGGGCGATACTTGGTCTGGAAGGTCTCCCAGGCCGCCTCGACATCAATCTCTGAGTACCTGCCTGTGGGATGTTCTTCTTCTCGTTTTGCGATCACCTCCGAGATATATAAGATTTCATCAATATCGGACCCCTCGCCATCGGGTAGTTCAGCATCCAGGCGCAGAAGCTCCTCTAAAGATTCCGTACTCATTCTATCAAATTTCGAATAGTCTTTCCTATTCCCGCTATCGAGTCCGGACACTAATGATCCCCCCTTTCTATTATGTATATGTCAGAAATACCCTCAAAAGGGACAGTTTTTTCATTCTTGAGAAAATTTTTTCTGCAAATGCTTTTTGATGCGTTGGTATCGTTTTTTACAGGCTTCAATCGAAATGCCAAATTCGTCAGCAGCCTGTTTCATAGAGTACCTTTCAAGCACTATTAACTTGAATATCTGGAAGTCTTCCCTGGGTGCGAGATCCCCATACAGTATATCAACATCTTCCTCATCATATGTAGCCAAAAGATCCGATTCGTCCGAGTTCAGTGACAAAATTGCCAACCTTCTTGTTTTCGCCTGCTCACGTTTAATATTCTGGATCACATATTTGAGTGTTTTCATCAACCATCCTTGGGGGTTATTGCTCTGCAAGAGTTCGTCACTTTTTGCACACGCGATACAGAAAACATCCTGTGTGGCCTCTTCAGCAATTGAGGGGTCGCTCAGAGCATTCTTTGCATACCTATATAGTTTATCATATATTTCGTGATACAACTGCTCAATCCTATCGTTTTGCGGGTTGCAGCCACCCATCGTCTCACCACTCTGATTCGATTATTTTTCTATTTTTTCCCATTTTCTTGGCGAGGTGAAAATCCCTCTACCAAAGCACACAGCACTCCCTCCGCTGCTATTATAAATGATTCCGGCATATCACTCAATAGGTTACATATGCTTCTGACGTGTATTTTTGAACTTTCCTCATAAAGAATGCTATCTGCGCTTACATGAAAGACTTCAGCCAGCGCTAGGAGCACAGGAATACTCATTGACCGGCTGCCTCGCTCCAGATTTGCATAAAATGAAGTGGATATTCCTACTTGTTCCGCAACTTGCTCTTGTGTGAGGTTCGCTTTGTTTCGGCATCTTTGCAAATTACTGCCAGTAAGTGCTTGCAAATCCCTTTTATCCATATTGGCCTCCATAATTCCCTCTTGAAATAATTATATAGTCTGACAGAAATAATTTGAACAGTCTGCCAGTCCTGCTTTTATATTCTTATAGAAATAATGAGCATTTCCATATACTAAAGCAGTATGAAAGCCATATATGGGAACAATTCGCGTGATTTGAGACAGTCTGCGATAATTTTCTCCTTTATCTTTACGAAAGAATTAGAAAAAATACAAATATGATGTCCCCAAATCTCCTCCTTTCGACATATATATAGTATAGGGAATCCTTGCCATGCACTTGCGGACGTCGGGTAATGATAGAGGTGGTTGCAAAGATGTACTATTATCATTCTCTTACATATGTACTAGCTCCTGGAGATCGCTGCTGCTTTCTGGGTGCAGACCTAGGGATGGACCATGACCCCTATCTCAGATGGAAGGTAAGCAGACCGATCAGCGATAGTGAAGAACGTATCATGTTTTTAAATCCGGCAAAACTGCGTATCTGCAAGCAGCTCTTCTCCATTCTTGCCTACTTTGCTAAGGAGTTCATTGCCAAGGCCAGCTTGCTGATAGATTACTCTCATTTTGAATGTACGCTGCAGTTAAGCTGTCTCCACTTTGTCAACTTCTATGGTTCAGAAGAATCCCTGTTTTGGTTTGTGCTGTTTTGTACAGAGGATATTCATATTGACGCTATGGCCAACGGGGCTTTCGCTTTTACTATGGAGTTTCCTCTGTTTGAACCGCTGTCGCCTACCTAGATTAAATATGTCAAAGCTGAGACGCCTGTTCCACCAAGAGTTCGACCGCACCAATACTTACCGTTTAATTGCGAGTAAATGTTGGGACTTTGATTGCTAAACTATGAAAGCTGATGTGTTGGCCTGCAAAATTGAACGTGCTCCGCCAGGGAATCTATGCTAATGTGCATCCAATAGATTGTGTGATGCACTAAAGAAGTTTTGTGCATTGCAGCCCCTAAGCGGTCCATACATGTACAATAAGATCAGAGAATAGAGAGAACGCATTCCAGGCGGATATTTCCTGATGCATATGCAGTAGATGTGCCAGCTTGGAAGAGGTGGGAAACATGTTATCTGGTGTGGGCGATATATGAGACCCAACAGATTTTGAAATTGTAGCCTATACTACGGTTCACTTTGATCTGCTGGACAGCGAACATACAGGGGCAGCACGGCTGCCCCTGTATGCTTTTTTGTAACCCTCAACATTCCGAAGACAATAGGAGGTGCCGCAGTGAAAAAGCAGGTATTGGTTGTTGACGATGACCTTAATATCTGTCGGGAAATCAAAGATGCTTTGCAGGACGAAACCACTGATGTCCAATATACATTACCCGCAGAGAAGATACTGCCAGAATATATGCGGCAGCCGTTCTGCATCGTCATCATGGATGTCTCTTTAACAAATGTAAATGAAATTGCAATGTTGGAGACAATGAGACAGGCAAAACCCATTCCGATATTGGTCTTATCCCCAGTCAGCAATACCGCGGACCGAGTAAAGTTGCTTCAAGCAGGAGCTACCGCGGTTCTGGAAAAGCCCTGCGATATGGAAGAATGTTTAGCAAATGCACAGTCTCTCATGCACATCTATCTCCACTCTCACACTGAAGAACAGGGCTGCTACACACTGGCCTTTGAGATGGATCTGATAATAGACCCCACCTATAGGAAGGTCATCCTTAAAGGGACGGAAGTGGATCTTACACGGAGGGAATTCGATCTTCTCTACTATCTTGCGAGCCGGAGCGGCCAAGTGCTCAGTCGAGAGCAGATATATAATGCAGTCTGGCGCAATGAAGCAGATTATAATGTGGATGAATCAGTTAAGTCTTGTATCAAAACATTACGGAAAAAATTGATGACCCCTAAGTGGGACTATATCCAGAATGTTCGCGGTGTTGGATATCGTTTTTCTGGGCAGCACTGATTATATTGCATAACGGCCGGATGCAGTGAGCATCCGGCCGTTTGTCGCTTTTTGTCGGGACCTCCTCTATCCTCACCCTCTCCTGCCCCTCTGCCGCCCCTTTTCACCTTTATAATTTCGCCTATGGCAGTACTCGAAGTTTGCCGGGTTTTAAATAAGGTGAAAGGATGGTGTTTATAGTGGGACTCTTGCATTCTCATTTCTATAAATTAATTTTACCTAATTGGGCGTGCATCCTCATTGAAAGGGGATGCACGCCTTTTCTTTTTCGACAAAAAAAGCCCCTTTTCGATACGAAAAGGATGCCACCTCTGCACAAACCCATTACGAAGAAGAAAATTTTTGATTGAAATGGGCAAATAAGACTTTTCACATCGGGAAAGGGGACAAGTAACCGCCTCCGCGGGCAGGAGAGGAGGTGAGATCTTGGAACTCTCATTATCCCAACAGACCACTATTCGATACCAATTTGAGTTTTTCTGTAAAAAGGTCATTGACGGTGAGCGCTGTGACTATCTGCGTGAACTGACCCGGCGTGCGAACCGGGAGATTTCTTTTTCTGATTTGTCTGAAGCCTGGCTGGATCACTTGATGTTCGGAAACCTTTGTCCAGTAGAGCAGTATCGTTTCAATGTATGTGGATACCCAGTTTCGATCCAGAGCGACCGGCTGGCGGAGGCCCTGCTTGAAATGGGTGCTGAAACTTACAGTATCCTGTTACTGGCCTACTGCCTGGAGTTTACTGACAGAGAAATTGGTATTCTGCTTGGTCAAGCACGCTCCAGCATTCAGCGCCACCGCAAACAGTCTTTAGCGGAACTTAAATCTAAATTGAGGAGATGAAGTTATGGGGAAACAAGGTCGTTCCCGAATACCCGAAAGCCAACTGCTACCCTTTGAAACCATTATGGCCGCCAAGGCTGGTGACCCAGATGCACTCTCAGCAGTCCTGAAACATTTTAGAGGATACATAAACATCAGGGCCACACGGGAGTTTTACGATGAAAATGGACTGGCATATTCCGGCATTGACCCTGAACTCAAACAGCGACTGGAAATCAAAGTGATTACCCGCATTATGCAGAAATTTGAAATTCAATAACAATCCATGGTCTACATGGAGTATTTCGTAGCAAACGTGAGACCTGCTACCAAGTTCCTCAATACTGATTGCTACAAACATGCTAAAACACATCACCAAATCTAATTTATAAAAATCACAAAAGCACTTTCATTGCATTGCCCCGTTGGAGCAGGAATTTGAAAGTGCTTTTGCATTAGAATTTTTGTAATCATAGCAAAACCTCCATGTAGCGCAGTACCTTGGGCTTCACACGAAGCTGGTCTGCGTACTGCGTCAGTTTGTGAATGTTTTTGTCCTTGGATGCCGTATAGGTTTCATGGCTTCTCCGACAATCTGAATATCACTGCCGCTTCCACGCAGGATGTCACAACGTCCGTTCCAAATCATAAACATGAATTGGATTGTCAGATGGGATTCAATTTCAATTCTGCCAAACTCGTACAAGGCTTTGTTCTGATCTTGTTCGCGATACTTTTTAAAAATTTTTTCTCTATAGTGTCCCAAATGGTTCGTTTCGAACGTTATATATAATAGGGGGTGGAAAATTTGAAAAGGAAGAAAAAATATACTAAGGCTATTTTAATATTACCCGCTTTAATCATTGCCTATATCAGCTATTTATGCATACTGCATTCGGAATGGGGTGCAAAGTGCTATCTTAATTCACATCGAAGCGAAATTGAAGAATTTGCTTTAGCTTGTCTTGAGAACGGATTACAAGAAGATTCATATCATGGGTGGCAGGTTGACTGCTACAAAGATAACGAACAGGTAGAATTTCTAGTGTCAGCTAGCGGTTTTGGTTCATCTACATCGTATACCGGAATCTATTATTCCGCCCGTAATGTCCCATTAGGGTTTCAAGGGAGCAATGTTGATTTTGTTCCTTATGAAAATGGGTGGAGGTGGAAGGAAAACAATGGCGATAATTGGCAATATACAGAAAGAATATCTGAAAATTGGTTTTGGTTTGAAATACATTTCTAACTTGGCAATTTGGGGGATAAGAAAAATGTAGTTTTACAAAAGCGGACCAATATGGTTCAAATTTAATCCACTATATTGTGGTTCGTAGAGAGGAAATCTAAAAATTCTTATTTCCATTTGCAATAATATCTAGGGGGTGTTTCCAATGTGGAGTTAATTTTGTGGCGATTTCTTGATCTAAGCTTCATTTTACTTGAAAGGTTGTGTACTACTTATGAAAAAGCTTTTATCCTTTTTGCTTGCGATGATTCTGTGTCTTGGCATTTCTGCCCCTGCAATGGCTGTTTCAGCACCAGACTTAGACACTGTAAACCAAAAGGCTGCCAATATTTGGATTTCTCTGCGCAATGCTAATATGATTTCCGCCAATGAGGAAGGCATTTTGAGTGTTGCCAATGAAAACCCTTATGTTGGCACATTAGAATACAATCGCTTTTTAGAAGCGGTTGCTTTGTACAACAAGCTAATTTCTGATAAAGTTATTTCGGTTGATCTGTCAACTGGAGAGCTTACACATTGCTTATCCACCCAAGTGCCAGAACAAATTATGGTACAGGGAGAACACCACATTCAGACAGCAATGAGACAACATGTGCCGCTTGTTACAAAGGCAGGTATATTGGCTGCACATAGTTGCGCTTATACAAACTTGGATCTTATTGGTATGTGTGAAGATAATTATATTGAATTAAGCAATGTATATCTTTTAAACAAAATAATTGAGGCTGCAAATCCATCTCATGCGCCCACTGCATGGCTTTCAACGGCAATATATTGGGTTAATAAGGTAAGAGAACAAGGAGATTGGGACTATAAGACACAACCTGATTTTAAGCCATGGAGCAAAACATTTTGTAGTTATTATGACGGAACGTATCACCATGTAACTTCTGAATATATTGGAAACTTCAATTATGGATATACTGGGTCGCTGCTCTTTTCTCTGGATATTTTACATTTTGGGAGTTCGGCAGTTTCCGGGTTTGACCCAGCGGATGAAGAAGATTGGCCGGCCATTGATGCAGGCTTTGAGAAGGCAACAAGTTGAGTAGCTGTTCCCCGAGGAGCCAAATATCGTAACCATTTGGTGGAAAAGGAATAGCGTAGATTGACATGACTCGTCAAAGTAATACATAAGGGACAAATGCGATGCAAAAAGCATAAATGTCCCGACACCTGTGTACTCAATAGAAGGAAGGGGAGTTTCATTCGCCTTCCTTCTATTGTTTCTATTGCAGTTTTCCCTTAGTAAGTTGTGTAAAATTATTTTTATGTAAATACATATGCAACATAAGATAACTTATGTTGCTTTATCGCTGTGTTCATCGTGTAATAAAGGCATCACAGTAAAGATAGGTGGTGCTACCATGCTGGCCGGTTTTCGCAGATACTTGATAGAAAGTGGGAAGGCAGAGAACACGGTAAAATCATACTGCCTTGCCGTAAAAGGATTTTTGCTTTGGCACCAAGGGATTCGCGGGCAGCTCCCAAAGCAACTTTCTCGCCAAGATGCTCTGAGCTACGTTACTTATCTACGGACAATCCGAGAATTGAGTAACCGATCCGTGAACACAAAACTCGCTGCGTTGCAGGCATTAAACGAATTTTTGATAGAAACCGGCTGCCAAACTGAGCTGGTTTTAAGCAAACGAGACTATTTAAGGGTTCAGACAGCCTATGCCAACCCCAGCACTGTCAACCGGGAGCAGGTGGAGACGCTCCGCCAGCAGATGCTGGTTGAGCGGGGGCTACGGGATTATGCGATTGTCACTGTATTGGCCTACGCCGGACTCAGGATCAGTGAGGCATTGAATCTGCGTTTGGGGGATATAGATTTGGCAGCCCGAGAAATCACTGTGCAGCATGGTAAAGGCGGTAAAATGCGAGTTGTGTTCATTGGCGATAAAGTGGTTGTGGCTATCCGAGAGTATTTGCAAGAGCGTCCAGACACCGACAGTCCCTACTTGTTTCTAAGCCGTAAAGGTGGAGCGTTAAGCCGTGGGCAGGTCAACCGAATTTTCAATGCTTATTCGGACACCATTACACCCCATACCCTTCGTCATTTTTTCTGCTCTGCTACTATTGAGGCTGGCTACAGTATCAATGAGGTGGCCAATCAGGCCGGACACTCTAATATCCATACAACATTGCTTTATACCAATCCAACCCGGGAAAAGATGAAAGAGAAGGCGAACCTGTTGTAAGTCACAAGGTTACTAAGGTGGAAAGACCTGGATCGCAGGGTTATAATTGGGGACATATATCTGCTCCATAATCTGATTGCATATCCAGCAGAAATCTGATAAAATAAATAAAGGAAGAAAACTGAGGTTTCTATGGCGGGAGCATCGGTCTTTCTGGTAGATGAATTAGAGTATGAATCAGAGGGGGGTGCTTGTTTCAGATGGAAGCGAGAACGGTTGCTAACTATATGCTCTATATCATGGGCGACGCCTTTGACGACTTAACGAATATGAAGATAAACAAGCTGCTGTATTTCGCCCAAGGACACTACTTGAAAGAATACGGAAAGCCGTTGTTTGATGATGGTATAGAGGCGTGGGACCACGGCCCTGTTATCCCGGCGGTCTACTCAGCTTACAAGGGATATGGAGACCAGCCTATCAAGGGCTATGATGCCAGCATGGTTTTGGATATGAAACCGGATGCGGAAGAGGTTCTGTTCGGCGTTGCTCGCAAGTACGGGAAGTATACAGCGAGTGCCCTGCGGAATATGACACACGTTATTGGATCCCCGTGGGACCAAGTGTATCAGGCGAACCACGCCCATATTGAAATCCCTCTGCCGGTGATTCAGGATTATTTTTCTGAAGTCGAAATACTGGCCCCGGCAACGAAGCAATTTAAAGAGAGTGACTTCATTGGCTACCGTGACGGCGATGGTGTCCTTGTTCTACCGAAGGAATGGGACGATGGAGAGGTATGAAATCTGGCAGGCCAAAGTCAAGTTTGAGGAGAGCGATGAGGTAAAGGAGCGCCCGGTCCTGATTTGGAATAATCATGTTTTCCTCATCGCCTACAAGATGACAGGTACAAACCGAGGCGACGATCAAGATGAATATCGGGTTCGCTACTGGAAAGAGGCGGGGTTGTCCAAGCCTACCAGTATACGGATACGGAAAGTACTGAAGCTGACAAAGGATGATCTGTTATATAAGATAGGCGAGCTTGACAAAAGAGAGCGATTGGTGTTTGAATTGCGTATTGTACCATAAGCCCCCAAAGCCCCTTGCAAGGGGCTTTTTTGCTGAGGCAATTCTCCGAAAACTTGGGCATTAGGTCTCTAAGGGCTTTTAACTGGCTGATTCGCAGTTTTTTCGAGGTTACTTTCCGGGGAGCATCAAGTCTTTTCTGGTTATTGGGAAACTGAGAATAGAAGTGGAATTTGATAGAGGAAAAGTTGAGAGAGTTTAATGAAACAGCTTTTATTTCAGAGCAGTTTGGGCATCCAGTTCAATAAAGAAGTGAGCAAAGGGCTGTGTACGGTAAAGGTCCAAACTAAAACTGGTAAACGTGCCTACACTCTCAGACGCTACACATATCCCAACGTGAAACTATCCATAGCATCACCATTCCTGTCTTGGGAAAATTTGAATTGTTGTAATGGGTGGGCATATGATAAAGGCTACCTCCTGACGGCAGTGCAGGAAGGAAAGAAGCTTTATGCAGGCTCCACTATTAGGCTTCAATCACCTGCTGACATTGAAAAGGCAGAAGCCCATTTAGAGGACATCAGGTCCACGCTCCCGGATACTTGTTTGGCCGGGAAAGAAATGGTGATGAACGATAGGTCCTTCCCAATCTATATTTGCAGGCGCGGCCGGCTGAAAGACTACTTTAATTTGGAACAGGTCCTGGAGGACTACAAACGAATGGGCATTATGCTCTCCGCACAGGACAAGAGGATACTGTTCTACCTTGGCAGCATAGAGCTGGCACAATTTGCAACTGGAAAGCCGATGTGCTATTTCCACTGTATTTCTGATGTGGAATTGATGGCAACAGGCCTCCTTTTAGGGTACCCACTGGAGTCCACAGCTAGCCTTATACTGGAGGATCAGACATAGCCTAGGCTGTATCATTGGCATCTATGTGGTGTACACTTCAATCTACCAGCAAATTATTTGGCGCACCTCTTGCCTTTTCCAGTGACATCAGATATAATATATGCATACAGTATCCGTGACCTGCCGCCGGTGGGTTCAGTTTCCGTGTTACACAGCGTCCAAAGACCGATTGGCCTTTGGGCGCTTTTTTCTTGTTCAGTTTCGGGAAATAGAGGTTCGGAAGCCTAAGTGGCTACAAAGCGCATGAGCAAATTGCCCATGCGCTTTTTTATATATAACTCCGCCTGCGGGATGCAGGCAAAAATTTTATAGATAGGGGATGATGATCAAAACTATTTCGATTGGAAGAAGCCCAAAAACTGCAACAAGTTTAGTCCAATGAAAAAGGAGATTAATCAATGGTATATTTATACTGCAAATGCTGCCAGCACATGGCAGGAAACACCAACGCCGCCACCAATTTCTACGATGCAAATTTTATCCCTAATACCTGGAAGTCACATTATTCAAGACTCAGTGAGTGCGCCGGTATCGTACTGGCTGGCCGTTGCAAGGCTTGTTACGGAGATTTGGAAGAGTTGATCCCAATCCCGAACGGACTTTCCGGGGACGATCTTTTCCAAGCCATCTATGACACTATGCAGACCGCCCACCCCTACGCCCAAACCTCAGAGCACATTGACTACTATGGCATCTGTGACGAGCGCAACGAGTTTTACCGCCGACGGGACAAATCATCCCAGTTCCAGCGTAGCAAGAAGTTTTTGGAACTGTTTCATGACTATGACCGGGAGCAGGCCAGGCTTTGGCTGGAAAAAACATTCCCTCCGCAGAAACACACGGAGGTTCTGCGGGATACTGGCGGAAGTCTGTTCTGCAGTGTGATCCGCATGGCAAAGGAAGCTGGCGAGTTTGCCAAAGCTGAGAGCATTCTGGATTATGTCCTGCCCTGTGAGCATGAAGACTCCATCCACGACAAGGTGAAGCTCACCGCATATGAGTTCGACTTCCAGCCCATTCTCAATTATGGCTGTGAAGGCATCTACATCGACTGCTATCTGGCGGGTAAATTTGATGAATCTGGCCGGTTCAGACTCCATGTTGGCACTCTGAAAACCCTAAAAAGGGATGCGGAGACCGCTAAAATTATGGGCGAGCTGTGCGGCCTGCTGCTGCATTACGCAAGCGAATATGTCAACAGCAATCTTCATCGCTACACACCGGACAAGGACTTAGAGCGGGAATATCAAAGGCAGCTTGAGCAGGAAGCGAAGGGCACCTTGGCTGAGGAGGGGAACTGCAATGACTGAGTTGCAAAAACCTGTTCCCCGGCGCTGCAAAATTTTCAATTGTGACCGGCGGCGCGGTAGTTTCTGCTGCACTGACTGCGGCTACAGACGGAGCGGCAATTGCAAGAACCCCTGTATAAATGGCCCTGAGAGATGCGGGCAAGTGGTGCCGATGGATATAGAAAGCCGGTGAGATGCTTTGAAAATCCCATATACAATTCATATAGACGGCAACATTCAGGTAAATGACCTGGAATATCATACGCAAGGTCCCTACGCTGGCTATATCACAGCTTATACCACGATCTGCGGAAAGCACATCCGGGAAACTGTATTTCGGGTGCATGATTCCAGAGCCACAAGTGATATGACTCTGGCGCGTATCAATTACTCACATTTACATCCTATATTACGTCGTTACTGGCAAGATATTGAGCAAAGATTCATCGGCATCTGTGAAATGTGTAAGATAGGCCCTGCCCCTATTGTAAAGGAGGGTTCAAAAAAGTGATTCCCAAGGTGACACAAGAACGCCCCAATATTTTATCTCGATATTGGTGTGGAAAGTGTGGTGCCAGCATTACAAGCCCGCATCCTATCAAAGGTGAGGAAAACAAGCCAATCTGGAAGTTTTGTCCTCATTGCGGCGAGCCCATCGAATACGATAAGGCTACGCCGGTTCAGTGGTCGGAGCAAAGCTGCGAACGGTGTGGCAGCTGGCTGATTATGAAGAAGGGAGACGGCTCCGAATCCTATTTCATAACCAGTAGCGACTATGTGGGCGCTTCTATTTGCCGCGTCTGCATGGAAGAACACTGTGCGCAGACCAACTGTATTCAGTGTGCGATTGGCCAGTGGCCAAACTGCTCCTATAAGCTGGATCAAAAAATGTGCCCTTGAAAAAGACGCTAACACATAACAATCAGGAGGAATTTCAAATGGACAAACAGAAAACAGTACATATCACAATTTTCCAGGCTCCCTTCGCGTCTTTGATGGAGCGTGGACTTTATCAGAAGATGCTTGACTTCAATCACACGTTCCAAGAGCGGGTGCCAGCGGAATATTATCTGGTGGCCTTCAATGGCGAGGTTGAGTGTCCGGCGCATCTTCCCGAGGACAGGGAGCAGCGCACGTACAGTCTCCTGGAGCATGTGTTTAGCATTTTTAATACCAAACACCCTGCCGGATACTGCGGACGCAGCCTTTCGGTGGGCGATGTTGTCCAGTTAGAAGGTAAGCATTATCTGTGCGCAAGTATCGGCTTTACGGAAATCACCTTCGAGTCCAGTAAAGACCACCCAACGGCGAATCCCACAGCCTGCCCTTTGGTGCTTCCCAATGGGGCCGCGCTTCAGGTTGCTGTCTATCAAGGTGCGGAAACAACTTATCCATGCATCAACATTGACCTGGTTTCTGACGGCGGCATCAAAGACCAGGTATGCTTTGTTGAGTACAACCCAGGTAAGGAGCCTGGCCATGAACTGTGTATCGGCGTTTACTGCGCTGAGCGAGAGGATACTGTCTACTATGACAGCTTCGTTCAGAGCTGCGGCGAAACTGAGTAGCAAGGAAGATCCCTATATGACAAGGCATGAAAGCGACCTTTTCCGTGAAATATCAAACTTAATTGCAAAATGTCCACCGCCAAGCACAAATGTATATGCATTAGCTGGTTATATTGATGCTTGCAGGGACTTTGGTACGATTAATAAACATTTAATCGAGTTTTTGACCAACTATTGCGAGTATACTGACTGCAAATCCTTAGTCCGTTCTGGTGAGGCTGATCAGGAAGACGCTGAGTATTATAAAGAGCGGGCCGATGAAGCCCTGCAGCTCTTACGTGATTTTGTAAAAAGGCGCAGTGATGAAAGCTGGTCGTAAACAGGCAGCAATTGTGCAATATAGAACATCACAATTCTTGGCGATACATCAAATCAATAACATAAAGTGAGGGTTAAGTGATGAATTTGGAACAGATTCAAATTGGCGCATTTGAGGTAACAAGTAATGTGCTGGTTGTTTCAGACCCCAGCTACGAACCTGGAACATGGTGTATGGGTCAAATCTTAGATGCTCAACTTGGCACCTGGACAGCCCAAATAGGAATATGCCATACTGAAATAAGCGGTGAGCGAGTAGCATACCTTGCTGCCTTCCATGAGGATTGCCCAAGCTTGGACTTGCTGGACAGACATGAGGCAGACTTCGAGGTCGGTGTGGACAGCGGACAAGCCGGAATTTTCGATAAAGCGCACTATCAGGATCAATCTATTGAGTTTGAGGTGCCCAGCCCTCTTTGTAATGAGCACTGGTATAATGTTTGCTGCCATCAGACGCTTAACACTGAGCACGGTGCAGGGGTCATTCCTTATGGAGTTGTGTCCAGTTCTGGTTATGGCGACGGTGGATATACCTGCCATTACTTTACCACCGGGAAAGGCGAGGACAAGACAACCTGGGGCGTTATGATCGACTTTGGGTTAGTCCGAATGCACTGTATTATGGAACAAATAGCCGGATAACGGAGTAGGAGCGGTCGCGTTGTGCGAGCCGCTCCTATTTTAAGACGCTATCAGCAACAGAAGGCGCTTTGACGTCATGTGCTATTCGAGTATGCTCGGCCGGCCTCTGAATGCGGCCTAACCATGTAAGCGCAATAGGCCAATAAAAACAAGGGCTGGTGTGCGTGGATGTATATAGAGTGAAAGCGCACCGGAAAGCCGATTCTTTAAGTAGGAAAAGAGGCATTTTTATGTATATGTTACTGCAAATCAGCGAAAGCAAGAATGGACTTGTTTCCGGCACACACGTCCAATGGTGTTGTGCTTGCACGCTTGAGGAGGCAACCAAAAGAGCACGGAAGACGGAGATTGCAAACAGCAACAGAATTGAGGTTGCTGTCGTAGAGGAATTTTACACCCCCTATTGTCTCGGAAAGCAATATCAAAACTTAAAGAGACTGGATTGTAGGGAGATAAATCTGTGAAAACTCTCTATTTCGAGGGCGCGGGTTGGAGCGGCGTGGACGTCAGCAAGACCATCATCGGCAACTGCCGGACTCGTACTGCATTCCGTCTTGATAACGGCAGGGCTGTCTATCTGGAAATCAACAGCCACCAAAACGCAACTCGGTAAATACGAATATTAGAAAGGAACACTAATTACTATGCGGTACTATTTCATCTTTGGGGAAGACGATGCAAAGTTTTCAACGCATTTTCCATACCCAGATGGCTGGGTAGAGGTGGTGGCTACGTCCCTTGACGAAGCTATCAAGAAGTTCCGGACGCAGTATCCTGACGTTTATGAAGGAGTTTTAAACTGCTCGATGTTCTATGACGAGTCTAGTTGGGCGTCAATGTTTCCAGAGATACGCTGGCCAAATTGGATTTGTCAGAAAGTAATTGCGTAGGAGGGTGATTTTGAAAATACTTAGTTGTGGAGCTGGAATGCAAAGTACTGCTTTAGCATTGCAGAGCTGTGTGAACGCCAAATCAGCAATGCTGGGAGCACCTTTCGCATTTCCCAAGGTTCCGGTATATGATGCAATTATCTATTGCGATTTGGGGATTGAACCAGTGTGGGTACCGGAGCAGGTCAAGTTCATCGAAGCCGCCTGCAAAGACTGCGGTGTACCATTCTATGTCCTGCGGAGCAACCTCTATCAGGACTATATGAAAAATTTTGGAACAAGCAGGGTCTCAGCTATGCCGTTCTGGACAATCAATGAGGATGGGAAAGAAGGCTGTATACAGCGCAGGGCCTGTACGGTGGACTATAAGATCATCATGATTCAGAAGTTTGTCCGGTATCAGCTGCTAGGCTATAGGCCATATCAGCACTTGCGGCCAGAGGATGTTGGGACACATGAACTGCACATCGGATTTTCCAAAGAGGAGTCTCAACGATCCTTTCCCAGCCGGAACAGGATGTTCAAAAATTGCTACCCGTTGATCGAGATGGGCTGGGAGCGCAAGGACTGCTATCGGTACAACCTGGAGGAGTGGGGGCTGGACAGCAAGGCCAGCGCCTGCCTGATCTGCCCATACCACAAAAATTACTTCTTCCACTATATCCAGCGCAATTACCCTGATGATTACGCTTCAGTCGTGGACTTTGATGAAATGCTGGCCAAGCGGCAGCCCATGAGCCGGATTCGCAACCGTGTGTTCTTGTCCCGGTCTCGGAAACGGATCCGTGAATTGACGTGCCAGGACTGTGATGATGCCCAGACCTTTGAGTATCAGGGACGTCAACTCTGGAATGGGTTTTAGACTACGGAGGGAAGCATATGACCGAGCATAAAACATTGGCACAAGAACGAGAAGATATCTTTGACCGGCTGAAGGAACTGAGCAAGATGCACTTTCCGCGGTATCGTACTTACCGGCGTCCGGACGGCACTTGGGTGGACCGAGAGCCCGTCCCGGAATACTTGGAGCAGGAAACACTGATACGCAGGTGGCAGGAACTTCAAAGAATTGAGCAGTATTTCCACATGGAGCACAATAGCCTGCTGATTAGCTTCCGTTTGCAGTATATTGCCAACAGTTTGAAAGACGATCCTGAGCCGATGGACATTCCTCTGCTGACCCGTATCGCCACAACCGTCTCAAAAGCATGATCTGCGCAGATAGCGCAACCGCCACCGAACAGCAGGGGCATCTGCACATCTACTCACCTCTAGTGGCCTAGAACCAAGCCACGTCTTACTTTACTGGCCATAGGATGGTCCCATTATGCAGCCAGCGCAACAAGAGGAGCTATCCATAAGCGCACAAAATAACCATAAAAATACGGGGGCGAAGTTTGAGCTTCACCCCCGTATTTTTATAATTACTTTGCCACTAACGACTTGTGGGATCCTGACGGCAGTCTCGTACAGCACCTACATAAACGCACTTTTCATCAACATCAAAATAAAGTTGATATCGTTTGGCAAACAGTGCAACACGAGGTGGAGACTCCAAGTCCGAATTAGGATCGACAGGAAACTGAAACGGGTTTGCTTTGAGTGTCTGGATAACAGCTTTATACTCGGCAGATAAACGGGCAGCTACATTGACGCTCTTCCTTGATAAAAATTCTGCATGAGCAATTAGCTGCCGGCTTGCCCGAGGGGAAATGGTGACCTCATATTGTTTCGCCATATCACAATCTTGCCTCAGCCCTAGCAATAATAGCGTCCATTTGAGCGGCCAGGTCATCAGCGTCTACACCGCCAACCCCTTCTGCACGCATTCTTCTTGCCTCTTCCATGTCCTCCTGTACCGTCCTGGACGTGAACATGGGATCAAGCTCCATAGACAGGGGAACCGCTTTTTCACGCACCACCTGTTTGAGGAACATATTGATGGCACCGCTCATGGTAAGGCCAAGCTGCTCAAAGATGCCCTCAGCCTCTAAGCGAGTGCTTTCATCCACGCGGATGTTCATACTAACATTCTTAGACATAGTGCTTCCCCCTTTGTCTACATTGTATGTTATTTTACACGCATTGTCAACCGCCTATTTGGGGTCGGAGGTGTCCGGCCTGACATCCACGCAATAGAGTGTACCCTTATACTCCAACTCCCAGGGACCTTCAAATTCTTCCTTAACCTCGGTGAAACATAGCTGGTATCCGCTTTTATCAAAAAGCACAGCTTCCGTCCAGGATGGATCCTCCTGGCATCCACAGCATTTAATGTCCATCTGTTTCCCGTCGGGGAACTTTGCGGTATAGATGATGGTGTTGTCCTCGCCCTGATACTCAGCTTTCGATTCCGCCTGAAGGTATCCGCGAATCGTCTGCAGAACGGAGCTAGGCACATACAGGACCTTTTGAAATGTCACGCTGCCCTCGCCCTCTTTGCGTGTCCGCCGCCGGCGTTCTTTCCCATCGGACCAGATATCCTTCAAGGTTTGCTTTGCTTCCTTGATGGCGGACAACACCTGGGTATCCATCCGAGCGCCGTTGTCATGGAAGTCAGTTACGATATCCCCGTGTTTTGTCAAAATCACAGTGGCGATGACAGCTCCCTGCTCTGTATCACCGGCGGTCCTCCAGCCGTCAATTGTGACTGCCGCCAGCAGATCGCCGCACTCCGGGGCAATGCGGCCAGGCTCAACAGCAGGTCCCCAAGTATAATTGTTTCTGATTTCTGTGTACATAGTATGCACCTCATGTTATATAATTTTTTGATAAACTCTCCTAAAAGTGTTCTTGCTGTCAAAACTGCATATCCAAGGCTTCAACCAGCGATTCCTTCAGCAGGGCACCAGCCATCAGCGGCAGACGGCGTCCATAATCAGTGCGCAGCTGCCGGTAGTCCAGGCCGTTAAACCGTACGCGGTCCAGCCCATCCATATCTTTGCAGATTTGATACAGGTGTATGGCATGGGCTTTCTCCTTCTGACTCAGGCCGGGAGCGGACAGGATCGCCTTCTCCCCCATACTGTCATCACGGCAGTGGTATCGGATCAGCAGCTCCGCAATACGATATTCCTTCTTGCCCATCGGCAGGTCTTTGAGCCGCAGGCCCTTGGAGTGGATTAGGGCCACGGACTTTTCCCCGTGGCAGTCATCCTTGTCATCGTTCACTCTCCCAATATCATGCAGCAGGCTGAAGTAGATTAGGATCCGTTTATCTGCGGCGCTCAGAGGATCGCCAGCGTTATAAAAGTAGACGAGGGAGAGCAGCAGCACCCGAAGGATATGCTTCAGCCCATGGAAGTGGAAGATGTTCTCCTCCTGGTACCCCAACTTTTGGGCCTGACGCCCATACTGGATAAACTCCAGCAGGGCGGGGGCCAGCAGGGCGGGTATATACTCCTTAGTCGCAGGGATCATATCCTCGTAGTGAAATTCCGTAATAGTACCTGGACGGACAATGACCTCATTCTCATTATAGAATTTATCTGCATACCACACAATTTGTTCTGGTCGGATATGGGCGACAGCCAAACGGGTGCCGCAGCCAGTGTGAACAGCGAACCAGAGTGCGTTACCCGGGTGGGCGCTCCAGGAGATGGCCGCTTCAGGGGGCGCAGAGAGCGCTCCCATACCACGATAGATTGTGATCAGACCGTTGGAGTCGGACGCCGGATGCTCCGATGCAGGTGCATGGGAGAACACATAGTCCAGCAGCTCCGGCCGCCACATCCCATTGGAGTAGTCGATCCGCTTATAAATACTGTACCAGATGTGAAAAACCTCTGTTGGCGGGATGTTCAAGTATCTCCGCTGAAAATCATAAATCTGCATGGGCAGCGGGACACAGATATTATAATAGCTGCTCCACTGCTTACAAGCCAGCTCCGATACGATTCCACCCTTGAGCTTATCCGCAGCTATGTAAAGCGGGAGTCTGTCAATCATATTGCGCTGGAGGAAAATGTCGCCGTAGAGCCCACGGTCATAATCCGCATAGTAAGTACTGAATGTGGAACGAGAAGGATCATGAACTACATACTGCAGGTCAAGGCCATGCTTCTCCAGTGCGCTGCTGATTTCCGGAAGGGTCAGACCGTCTGCATCAGAATTCTGCAATGCAGCTTCCGTCAATGGCTCAAATTGGGTCATTACTCCCTGGAGTTCTTTATAGTAGGCCAAATTATTCATGTCCCACTTCCTCAATATTATCGCCGCATACAAGGCCAAACGCCTGGGCGTCGGCAAGGACATTGAGCAGCCGTGTGTAAGTATCCCGCAGCCCGTCCAGAAGGAGCTGCGCCTGTTCCTTTGACAAAAGCCTGATGTCCTGTATGGCAAATTGCTCATAAGTCTCACCGTCCAGACAGTCATAAGGCAGGCAGAGCAGACCTTCTCGAACAGCCAGTAGGGTGCAGCCGAGGTGTGTGCCGCTGCAGACTGGGACGGGCCAGCACAATTCGTCACCAAATGCGGCTTGATATCGCTCCCGTACTGGTTCCAACGATACGAAGTGGGTTCCGTTCTGCTTCAAGAGCTCCAGCACCTCCGCTGTGGTCAGAAGCTGCTGACGGTCGAAAGCGTGGCCATCCAGCTCTACCATGTCGGGCGGTTGCAGCCGGAACGGGATTCCGTTATAGGGGCTGTGCGTGATCAACCGCTGGCGGATTTCCACCAGTTTCTCAGTAATTGCCGCAAAGATAGGCGGCAGCTCCTGATTGTCGTAGTCGTAAGTGGCAGGCAACGAACAGTTTCCCAAGGCATCCAACCCCTCCAGGATACGCTCCACCCGTTTACCTGCGATCCGTTTGAAATACTTGTGTTTATTCTGGTCTGTCATAATAACGCCTCACTTTTTTTATGTTGTTTTGTTTCATCTGCCGTGATGCCTACATGAGTGGCTGCAAATTGCTGCTCCATATACCGATATGCTCCATATATGGGTTCATCCAAACACTTTAGCTTTTCATCGCTGATGTATCCACTCTTCCCGAAGGGCATTGGGGCACGCCAAATCCATTTGCGCCAGAGATAAACGGGGGTATACCACCGGTCATACTCTTCCAGGGTGAGGGTGTTGCCATGGACGATAACAGCGGGTATCCCGTAAAGCGAGAGATGGAGATAGGTCATATGGACACAGCGCGCATCAAGGTCGGCTGCTTGAATTACCAACTGATTCGAAGGGTTGTAGCCCATGTCCGCAAACCGCTGCACTCCAGCAAGGAGAAGCGTACCACTCCCACACACATGGTCGCCCAAGGAAAAGAATCCCTGTTCTGGGAGTGTTAAGTGGGATGGAATGGATATCGCACCAATTAGTTTTCCGATTTCAGCGGGAGAAAAGTCCTGCTTGAGTACGCCGCTGGTAGCCCCAAGCTGGGTGAAGTGAAGAGTAAACAAGTCCTCATAAAGGCCCATTTGGATATTTTGGGTGAATATACCGGACAAGTCAGCCAAGCTTTGATGGAATGCCTTCCATTCGTCATCTTTATAACTGCTTTTCAGCCGTTTCAGAGTTTCTGAACGTTGTTCTGCATGGATCGGATCAGTGTGCATACTGAAAAGGAGCGCACAATAATGCAGGAAATCAGTAAATGTCTGTGCTTTAGATATGCGCCCGCTCGTTATTTCCTCAATTTTCCTCAAGCTATTTTCCAATTTCTGTTTCAATCGGTTTCCCTCCCAGACGGAAGGTGCGGAGACACCAGCATGTCTCCGCACCTTAAAATTTTTAATTTACGCTCGAATAATCTCTTGGATGTTTATCCCAAGGACTTGCTGTGACAAGTCAAGATATCTCTTGATGCCAATCGGGGACAATGGAGCGCGGAGACTTGCCAATGTCCATTGAATCAATTAAGTATGGCAATCCACTGAAACAAGGAGCGTATCGTCGGGCTGTTTCGTTATGAAATCGGAAACTTCCTTGTACCATGCCTGCTTTTCACTCTCAGAGCGGTCAGACGTCAGCCATCCATTATCGCGCCAGCCATCCGCATCCACATATGCGCAAGTTTGGATAGGGTATGGGTTTTGATCGGAAAGCCCCAGACCGGTCAAGTAATGCTCCAGATTTTCCCCCTTGTGGTAAAGATAGTCCCCATAAGAAACAATACCGTCCTCTACAACTTTTCGGCCGATGGCGTATTCTTGGGGGATTGCACCTGCATTGAACCACTCCTCATACCTGCGGAACTGCTCAGTGCATTGGTTGCGAACAAATTCTCGCATCACATCCCATGCAACATCACATTTCCGCGCTCCAGCCACCCAGCGGTACCCCTCGGGCGCATCGCATTTAGGCGGTTCTTTGAACAAGTGGGAGGGTTCGCCGGCAACCGCCAGGGAACAGTCATCCTTGACCAGGAAGCGGAACGGCCAGCGCCCGCCGATCTGCCACCAGTCCCATTGCCCATTGGAATTGAAATAGTAGCCGTAATGACCAGCTTCCTCACCAGCCACACAGCCCCAGTATTCCGTCATAAAGGCTTCGGCTGTGGGAAAGAGCTTTCGGAACGGGTAGTTAGGCAGTGCAAGGTACCGTTTAGATTTCTTGGTCTGTTTCCTGTGATGCAGCGGCCCGAACCGCTTCCTGTAAACCTTGCCGTTGTACAGTTCATACCGTCTGCTAAACTCATAGTCATGGCTGGAGATGATACGACCATCAGGCGTCTTGACGCAGTCAACGCCACCCTGCTCGTAGGCCGTACGCCCCTCGTCGGTACGGTCGTCGAACGTTATATAGGTGGTATCTTCGTTATTCTCATTGTAGGGGGCCAGCAGTTCGGCGACCATGCGCTCTGCGAGGCATTCCCAGCGCATATCGGCAATCATTGCGGTATCCACTTTGGGTTCCATCAACGGTTTCTCTTTGGACAGTTGAGCCAGAAGGAGTCTTTCTCCTATGAATTTGACAACATCATCTACAGGAATAGCCATTTCAGTAGCAGGGATGTCTTGGGGTAGCGTAAGCGCAGAAAGTACAGTAAAGTGCATATTGAGCCTCCAATTATTCTGATTTTTTGTGTTCGTCGCAACTGAAAGATGCCCACCGTCCACAAGCTGGACAGTGAGCAGTTTGATTTTCCTTATGAACCTGCGCCTTTGGTATAGTGCAGACTATTTTGCAGCAATCCATTGTGACCTTCACCATAGGGGTACTGTCCAGCAGTTCCGGGTGATACCGTTCGTTATAGGGAACAAAATCCACCCACGTTGGATTGTGGTAAATTCCCGAAAGGTACAAGTCCAGGTGGTAGGCGTGAAGCAATTGTCCCGCATATAAACTTCCATTAATAGCAGTTACAAAGGGAAGCAGACGCTCCAACTCTTCCTGCAAGCCGTCCCGCTCCACTATGTACTCAGCAGCCTTGATCCATACGGATAACTCGATATCTCCAATGGGGGTCTGAATCCCTCTGCGGTAGGAGTGTTTTTTGTCCCGGCCTGAACCAGTGGTCAGGCCCTTTCCAGTACAGTACATCCAGCGCAAATCGCCCATACTGAGCTGCTGTAAGTCAAGTTGCTCTAATTTATCAATGAGCTCCCGCATTGGGGATGCCCTCCTTCCGCTCCTGCAAGAGTGCGATTATTGCCCGTTTCTCCTCCAAATCTAACTGGCTGGAATATGGTGCCATGCATCCCGGTTCCCACGGGTATTTCCCTGCGGAGTCGCAAAACAGAATGCGGAGCACGTGGTCGTTGTCCCGGCTGGGCCGAATAGGAGTCGTTTCAAAAAGATAGAACGGGAGATTGAACACATCGTCCTCCCGGTCCCCAGAGCGGTACCGTTTTCCCTTTTCTGCGATTTCATTGGCAACCAGGTTGATGAACAATCCTGCCCGATGTGGCGTCAATGGCAGGTTCAGTTCCAGTTCCAGGCTGCCATAGGCGTCCAGACCATGGGTATGGCAGCTGGGCTGTCCACAGGGGATAAAGTGGATGATCCAAGTCGGTTTCATTCTTTCTTCTCCTTTAGGAAATCCATTGTCGCAGGACAAAGGCCCATCATTAGGAACCGAAACGCACACTGGTAGCCCACAAGAAACGCATACTCCAGTGCCGAGGTGTGGCGTGCTGCCAGCAAATCGCTGTACTGACCAAAGTGATCCTGTGTTTCGGATGCCATTTCCTGGAGGAGTTGTCGCTCCAAGGAGCGGATTTTTGCGGTAGTCTCCTTTTGTTGCTGATTGCCGACCGCGCAGGCCTCCTGGAACGGGTCCCAGAATCCGTCAATAAATGTTTGGAAGAACTCTGCGGAGATGGGAAATTTCAGATTGAGGCCCAAGGCACTGGCCATCTGCTTCAATCCTTGTTCCAGTTCGGTTTGATGCTGGGCAAAGAGTTCCTTCCCAACATCAGGTCTAAATTCGTCTTTTACCATCTGTACTCACCTCATTTGTAATATTTTTGGCAGATGCCCTCTGCCTAGGTATATATAAAAAAGCGCATAGGCAGCCAGAATGCTGTCCATGCGCTTTGTAACGATTGTACCTATAAGATGATTTTAGAGCTATACTGTAACAAAAATGAAAAAGCGCCCAAAGGCATACACCTTCAGACGCTTTTGTAACACAGAAACTTTGTCTGCCCGCAGGCAAAACACAGATACTTTATGCTCTCATTATAACGGTTCTTCCGAAAAAAATCAATGATAAATTTGCCTTCTATATTTGGTCAATTGGTAGCCCGTTGACCTCCACCCCTTCATCGGCTGGGATCAGGAGATATTTTTTGCCATCTATGACCCTGGTTTCTACAAGATAACTGCGCTCCGGCTCGATGGACACTGTGGCGTCCGGCGTCTTGATCTCAAACCGCTTGCTGTCAATCAAGTTGGCCGGGCTAAGGGCCGCGCCCTCGCCAAACTGCTGGCCGCAGCTCTCGCAGAAAGCAGTTACCTGCTCTTCGGCCACACCGCAGCCTTGGAGGATGCTGCATACATCCTTGGCCGTGACAGACAGAGGCTCCGGATTCTTGCTCTCCCGATGTTGCTCAATACGCTCAGTAAGCTGCTCATGGACGGCTTGGACTACTTCCAGACTGCACGCACCCTCAAGAGCCTCGCTGAGAGCGGCCTGGAACGCCTCCCGCTGCTCCCCGGCGGACATGGGCGGATCGGTATGGAAGATGGCGTCCAAAAACTCCTGGTGCAGTTCATCGGCTTTGCGGGCATAGGCCAAAGCATTGTAGATGTTAGCCGACCGGTCATCGAAGGCAGGGAACAGGAATCCCAACTCCGGCGAGGCCACAATCTGGCTGGGTACACAGTTATGGAACTCGTTCTCACCGGGACAGAAGCCCAGCTCCAGCTTGCCGTCCTTCACCGGGCAGATACAGCAAACAATGTAAGAGAATACCTGGTCAGAGGCATCCGCCTGATTTTCGCCATCCTTGCCCCGATATGGTACGTCATAGGTATCATGGGCCAGCAGGATCAGATAGTTGCTATCCCCCATATCCAAGGATTCTATGACCTTTTGGTAGAAGGTCTGCCTGATTTCCCCGTCTTTCAGTCCTGAGTCCCGCAGGGCCATCAGCAGCCGGTGTTCGTCACTGTCCGCTACCTGATCCGTAGAGAACACAATGTCGATTAGATTTTTCCCTTGTGTTCCGGACAGAGCCTTTTTCAGCAGGCCCAAATACTTTTCAACTTCTTCTTCGGGCATCATACCCAAGGATTCGTCAATGTAGGAGATGACCTCTTTGCCGCTGTTGACATAGCAGCCATAGATGCGGCTGATGGCGCTCTTATCCGGCTTGAACCGCCGGCGCAGTTCCGCAATTTCTTTCTGGTTCATACATATCTCGCTTTCTTTGAATGATTTGCTCAAAATATTAATGCTCGGAGCAGAAAAGCAACATCTTTTATTGTAATAGAAGGCAAGGAAAAATACAACCCTAACGGGCAAAAAGGGCATCGCCCAGAGACATAAGCCCCTGAGCGATGCTGGATGAAGGTTTCTTCAAAAGTATTCTAATATGGTTCTCCTATAACCAGTCTGATTCTTTACACAATGGCGTAGGACATATCCCAGTCAATGGATACAGCAGACGTATTGGCGATGATCAGAGAAAAAATTTCCACTTTTAGTGACCTCGAACTGCGCACTGCCGCTGCCATTAGAAACAGGTTGCATGAGACCTACGCTGTTAGCATCATTCCACAGGCCGATAGAAACGCTTGCATTGCTCGGAGTCCACGTTGCATTGAGGGTAATAATCTCTCCCTCTGTAAGAGACATAGAATTGTAGATATATGCCTTGCCGGGAGCCAAACTTCCTCTTGCCAAAGGCATAATGTCTCCATCGGACAAAGTAACAAAAGTACTGTCATCAACCAAGGATGCCCACTCAGCATTTTCAACGACTTGGATATCGGAGAGATTACGGAAAGTTGGACCGCAGCCATCGCGAGCAAGGTCAATGGGCACGGCCCAGTCAGCCCTCTGGGCAACCTGCAAATCATCAAGACTCGTAAGCGTAGCATCATCTCGATCAATTTGAGACTCAGCCGTAGGGTCAATATCTGCGGCCAGCGCAGTAGTAGCCAGACAGCCCACGATAAGGGCGAGGGCGAGGACCAGTCCCAGCAGGGAGCGGGACTTCTTATTGGATTTCATCATGATAGAAATTCTCCTTTTGAGTTTGTATCGGCATGAGGTGAAGGAAACATACAGCCTCGGTCCCACATGTCGAGAGGTGGGGGCGTAATTGATCAGAAGGTAACCATATTCTTTTCGCTGTGCGTGGTCGAGAGAACTGACAACTTCCTCGTCACAAGAGGTCTCCAGCCAGTACGCAAAATCCCGGTTCAGCAAATGGACAATGGGATTGAACCAGTGGATACATTGAATCATGTTCACCAGGAATTTTTTCCACAGGTCCCCGCGCCGGAAATGCGTCAGCTCGTGGGCCAGGATAAATCGGGCGTCGCTGTCGGGCAGGTGCTCTGATGGCAGTAAAATCGTTGGACGGAAGAATCCGACCAGCATGGGACTCTGCGCAAGAGGAGAGATCAATAGCCGGACCGCGCCGGTGACATCCACAAGGCGGGCGGCCTCTTGGGCAATCAGTTGAAGGCGACCGTTTACCTCGTTGCTCGCTTGGCCGAACATGCGGCGGTAACGCAACAGCCACCAGATGCTCCAAAGGATAAGGCCAGCGGTCACCAGCAACCATAGGACTGCAGCACATTTGATTACCTGCGCCCACTCAACCATGCTGCCACTTGAAGTGCCTACTTGCAGGGGCAGTTCAGCTATAGCGGGTGGTGCGGATGGCAAATAGGCCACCCCAGGATTGCTGCCAGCCGCAATAATGGGCGGCAATGCCTTATGGGGAATGGGGATCAGTGCCCATAGCTTGTAGAGCGGCAGAACAAAGAGAAGAGAAACGGCCACTACACTGTGGTATCGCCAACTTTGGCTGAGACGGCTTCCGCTAACAGCAACGAGCAGTTTCAAAAGGATATACGCCACACTTCCCGCTATACTGAGTAGGGCGATGGTCAAAAACAGATTGACAACCATCTCACATCTCCTTATCCAGCCACGCTTTTAGCTCTTTGCGGTCTTTTGCCGAGAGAGGAGTGTCGCCACAGAGCGCGGCGAAAAACTTGGTCACCGACCCTTGATACATGGTGTCCAGTACTTCCTGGGCCATGCTCTGCATATACGCTGTTTTTGTCTGGATTGGGTGATAGTAGGGCACCCGGCCCCTGCGGACAGAGTCCACCAGCCCCTTCTGATTGAGTCGGGATAAGAACGTGGCCAGTGTTGAAGCCTTCCAGGCCTTCCCGTGGTGTTGAGCGAAGTAGTCAATCAACTCAGCTGCGGACATGGGAGCTTCGGAACTCCACAGCACCTCCATAATTTCGGATTCAGTTTCGGTCATTTTCTTGGATCGATCCATATAGTTACCCTCCTATCCCAGTGCGTCCACTGTGATGGCATTATTCTACTACGGAGTTATAGAAATGTCAAGGTATATTTCTACAAGTTTATAGTAGAATCAAGAAGACAAAGGATTTCGACACAAATATAAAAGGAGTGCGTTCAAAATAAACGCACCCCGCTGCTTTGGAAACTTAATCAAACAGATTCTGGCTGAAAATAATATAACAAGATTTCCCGAAGCAAATCGTACCGGTCGATCTTTGTGATCAGATGCCTTGCCCCGTTGTAGTTAGTGATGTAAGTCGGGTCTTCTGTTAAAATGTATCCTATAATTTGGTCGAGGGGCCGATAACCTTTTTCTTTCAGTGCGGCATAGACATGGTCTACAATTGCCTTGATTTCACAGTTTTCCATTGGGACCCTCCCATCTCTATGGTCAGTATAGCATAAAAAGAAGCAATGGTAAATTATGAGGGCGCATTTTGTGTGCCTCTGCCTCCTTTTCAAGATGCACTCTAGTTTTCAGGTTGGAAATCACAACATACAATCTCACAGCAAGGAGCAGCTATATGCCACTCCTCTTTATAGTAGGCGGTATCAATTCCAACATTGAAATCCAGTTTAATCCCTGTCCGCTTCTCAAATTGTCTGGCGCGGCCTTCCGTCAGCCATCTGGAACAATTTGTGCCGCTGAATACAAATGGTGCGCTCATTTGAGGGATGATAAAGGCACCCTCTCTTGCAATATTGGAAGCAGCCTCAATAATCATGTACTCAAACAAGTTGCTGGTGTATATACCTGATTGAATATTTTTTATATTTCCAAATGGCGGATTAGATATTGCAATATCAAAGGTACCGAGACTTTTAAGAAGAGCAGGATCTAATGCATCCCCACATATCCAAGTCGCATTTGGCAAAAGCTTTTTCCCAATCTCGACATAATCTGGGTTTATTTCGACACATGTAACGTCAGCATTAACCTGCCCCCAATCGTTTCCCTGACAAGCTGCATAACTGAGAACGCCAATACCAGCACAAAGGTCTATGATTCTGACTGCCTTTTCACGCTGATACGGGATATGGAGTGAAAAGTCACGAGCCAGTCCCACTGGAGTAAAAAATGCACCTGTCTTGCTTGAAATGTGGTTTGCATCCGCACGGAAATTTTGAAAAATATACAGCTTGTCTTCATCGGAAATCCTGTCTTGATTCAGCAGTCTGATAGCCGCATCGTGGGCAATAATTTGCTTTTTAGTTAATTTACTCATAAAGTCTGCCTACCTCCTAGATAAATTATTTTTCTGAATATAACCGTCCTACGATATATGATTGGGCTTTGGATCCTGGATTACGGGAGTATGATTTGGGATGCTATATATAAAAAGAGCGTGGAAAGCATATTGCTCCACGCTCGTTGTGCAGTATTTAGCAAGTCAAACTATCGACCATTGGGGAAAAGAAAACATAACCTTGCTCTTAACGGACAATGTTACGTTGATACACTGTTACTCTGCCAATCAAAGATGGCGATGATACTGTATATACTAATTACACTTGAAGAACGGGGAAATTACAACTCATTTAACAAATTTGGGGAGAACCTATGCATCACATTTATGTAGGGGCAGCTCGAATAAAGTAGGGACTTGCATTTTCGCATAAAAGAAGTTATAATCATCATAAATAGTATCCGTGGTCCGCAATCAGCGGATCTCAGTTTCAGTGTTACAAAGCGTCCGAACCCACTCAGGGGGTAGGGCGCTTTTTGTTTTTCTGGGACATGCCAATAACTTAATATCTGCAGCCAAGCAAATGACAAAGCATACGGAGAGCAATCCGTATGCTTTTTATATAGATGCCACATCATTACCAAAATATATAAATCAAAAGGAGGAGGATACCAGTATGACAGAGACCTACCACATGTTCCTAGCCCAGCTGGACGGCTGTACTTATCGCTGTTCTCCCACGCTGGATGACACAGCCTTTGACCTGCGGATGAACGTCCTGGGTTGGAGGATGCCTTATCACCTACGGGCGTTCCATACCAGCGACCCCAAATGGGTGATGAAAAACCCGGTGCTGAAGGCAGCTCCGGAACTGCCGGTGGACATTGACCGCTTGCTGTCTCCGCCCCTCCAGCCCATGTGGCTGAAGGACAAGCGGCGACAGCAGACCCTCGCCGTGCGGTGCAAGTACGGGGACTATGTGCTGGCGGATACAGAGGACGGCTATGGTCGACTCTATCGTGTGGATGGTATTGTCTCCAGTCTGGTGGCCAGGATGGAGGCCGTTCCCATCACACTTCGAGAGACCAGCGCCTACGTTGACCAACACCACCGGCATAATACCGGCCCAAAGTTTCACAAGTTTTCCATCTGCCTGCGTGTCCCTGGAGAGCAGGAGCCAGTGGGCGTCGTTATTGCCAGCACTCCCAAGGCCCGTCACCAAATGGACGGCGAGACGCTGGAGATCAACCGCTGCTGTACCGACCCCCGCTATGCGGACGTGTGTAGCTGCCTCTATGCCCGGGCCATCCGCATCGGGCGTGAGATGGGGTATCGCCGGTTCCTGACCTATACGCTCCCGGAAGAAAGCGGTAGCAGCCTTCGGGCGGTTGGCTTTCAGCCGGACGGCATTACCAAAGTGTCTGTAGGCGGCTGGAACAGCCCATCCCGCCCCAGAAATAGCGCCCAATACCCGCCCGGAGAGAAAATCCGCTGGGTGTTGTATGCACAATAAAATTATGATAGGAGTTTTGAAGTGAGCATGGTTCATTATTTATTGGTGTTCCAAGGATACAGCAATCATGGCGGCCATGAATCCAAGGTACGGTGCTTTGCCAAATTGGAAGCTGCTCGGGATGCCATGGAGAAAGCATACAGGAGATTGGCCGCTTCTATGGACATCCCCATCAGGGTCCGAACGCCCAGCAACCGCTACACGGTAAGGATGGAAAACAGTATCCGTCTGGAGCGGAACGGTGAATGGTTCCAGTGGGAGATTGTCAAAGCAATCCCAGAGGATGAATCCGACAGCATTGGCGAAGGCAGCCAGGGGTATGGATTGAAAAAGTATACTGTAGTGATTATGGATCATATCATGCAGGGGTTTCCTGTGGAGGCCTATAACATCTTTCATGCGCTGCGAATCGCCGAGGAACAGTATAAGCGTGGCTCTCTTGCGGCAAAGTCCTCCCGACGGGGTGTCCGTCTGATGATGGCGCGGGACATTATGACTGGAGAGACCACCGAGTGGAAGGAATTTTGATGCTGTAAATACCAGATATGGAAAAAAGCAAGGAGACAGTTAGTATTTTTGCTACCCTACGCCTTGTGAGCGCTGGTATGGTCCGCCAAGATACGGATAAGCCGCTCTCACAAGTATCTGTGTGACGAAGAACTTATCCCTTCAAATATTTTTAGCGCTAGTCCTCGCAACTCTGCAGGACAAATTATGAAGGAACCGATGGACTATGAAATTAAGTCCATAAGGTTCCTTTTACTATAATAAAGGAATATTGAGTTATGGTTTATAAACAATTAAAGGAAATTCTTTTGCGGCATGAGAGCAACGATCCTAAGTCCCCTTTGACTGCCTGTATCACGTTTGCTTCTTTTGGCCCCAATGTAAAAGAGGATTACCCCTGGAAGAGCAGGACCTATGTCATTTCCAGTGACAACAAAGCGTTTCAGCCCGGTCAGGGCGATTATTCCATTTTTGGGAAATGCCTTGACGGCACCGGCCCCTACCTTCGTCTAAGTCAGCTGATGAAAGATGAATGCGGAGGGAACGATGGCTGGACCATAGAGGACTGTGCCATTGCTGGCTATTTGCTGATCGAGGGTTGCGATTATGATATTCCGGTCCCAAAGCTGTTTTATGGCTATAACGATGCGCTGGAGTATATGCTGTTCCGGCTGGCTGAAATAGGAAAACTTGATGTAGACCAAATAAAGAAAGACCTCACCACAATACAAGAAGTGTGTAGAAAGAGAGAAGACTGTGGTGAATATTGCGTCAATCAGGATTCGGCCCATCTATCTGATCCTATCACGGTCTGGCGTTGGAAAATTCAACCCGCCTGTATCTATGGACCAATGAACATCGTGTTTCTTGATCAGGAGGATAAGCTCAATGTAGATACAACGCATTTGAAGTATGAGTAAATCTAGTTTGTCCATGCGTATGACCTTTTGAACAACCTGATGTTTAACCTGACGGAGGACAGGCCGTTTCAGCCGCCATTCAAACCATTCGAGGGGGTGGTGTTCTGGAGAACACATCAATTACATTCTACCAAAACCGATACAACTCCAGCTCCTATTCTATTATAAATTACCTAATTCAGCAGTTTCATGTGGACGTTCCACTCTGTACCCAAGGCTGGATCAACGAAAAATTATTCAGCGTTACCATTGAAGACGGAAAGCGCAAGTTCTTGCAGTACCGCCGCAGTAAAAATGGAGTCTGCTCACAGCGGTTTTTCCAGTGTATGGAGGTTTTAATCCGGGCCATAACAGCACAAGAAGAAAATGCGATATGTGTTTAATCTATCTGCGCAACGTATCTCAGAAATCCTGTCTTGATTCAGCAGTCTGATAGCCGCATCATGGGCAATCATCTGTTGTTTAGTCGATACTCATAGTACCTATTCGCCTCCAAAATTAATGCCTCCTGCCAAACTAAGTTTGGCAGGAGGCGTTTTTATGCCTATGGTGCGTTGAGCAAGAACCAATTTCTTAATGCCAAATGGACCAGCGAAATACCGTCCCCATTTTGCGGTAGCTTTTGCAGGAGCCTCCATTTATTCACGACCTGGAACGGGATCGCCATTGGCAAAGCGGACATTATAATGCCGGTCAAAGACTCGGTCATATCCCTCTTTTCCTGTGGCGCCGCAGCGTGAACATGTCCAGGGAATTACGCCGCCTTCGTCAAACACCTCATGTCCCTCATAGTCTGTAAGTTCAGCGCCACACACAGGGCATATGCTTTCCAGATCAGTCTTGGGAGGGACATACCCATCATCAGAGGCAATTACATTTACTGAGTAGGTAACACCATCGTACTCTAATTCCCAAAGTCCAAGGAAATTATCACGGACCTTGGTGCAAGCGAGCTGGTCTGCCGACATATTGAGCAGGACCGCCTCGGTCCAGGATGGTTCATCTTTACAGCCGCAGCATTTAATATCCATCTCGTTCCCATCAGGAAACTGGACTGTATGGATAATCGCGTGATCCCCGCCCTGGTATTCTTCTTTGGTACTGGCATTTATGAAACCATAAATGGTGTCAAGTTCTGCAGTGGGAAGTTTAAGGACATGAGTGAACCTTAGAGTACCAGGCTCTTGTCCGGCAGGGGGAACGTTTAGTGCCTGTGCGATTTGAAGCGCATGATTGATACACGCATATAAGCTGCCGATTGTACCATCCCAGCCAGCCGGTGCGGGAACTGGCCGGTCATTCACGACAAAAATGCTCTCGCCCACCTTCCCGTCTATGCGCAGGATATGGTCTACGTCATGGACCATACCCAGCCCAGAGCCGCAGTCCCAGTTCACAAAGACGGTGCCGGTATCGTCCACATGGTTTACAGTCCCCTGGTTTCCACGCTCTAATTTACTGTAAGGGTCAGGGCCCATCCCAATCAACTCCACACGGCAGCCAACTGGGTATGTTTCTCGGATACGCTGAACGACTACTTGATCTGGAAAACTCATGATCTGACACTCCTTCGCAATGTTTTTTCTGTGCAGGGTATGAATTTAAGATTGCCGGAGGTAATGGCCTTCGTCAATTCCTTAGCTACGCAATTGGCCGGCCCGCCGTTCCAGTCATCTTCATTTACAGTTAAAACGACTTCCTTATCTGTAAACACTTTGGATGTCACAATCATATCTACCACTCTAAAGCACCAGGAAAACGGCTTAAACTGAATGGTTCCTGTTTCCAGCATTGCGCCAACCGCCTTCTCCAGATATTTGTCAGATGCAGGTTGCTCTTCAGATGCCTCTTGGGGTGATTGGGATGCAGGATAAGCCTCCCTGAAATTTTCAAGGTTGAAATCATCCAAAGCGTAGACATCTACCCCCAGATCGGTTATCTGCTGAAGTGTCAGTGCGCTGTAACTGCGGCCATCACCGCAGGATAGATAAATCAAGCCGTTTTTCGCCTGATGGACGTGGCATTTAATAGTCATGTTCTGTCTCCTCTCATATATGCCGGACATTCGCCACCCTCTGCGACTTGGGGATTTTGCCCAAGGACAAGGGTGGCATAGCAAATGCCGCCACAATTATAAGTTGATCTGATCTTCAAAGGCTGTCATTTCCACCATAGACGCCATATTTTCACTCCTCAAAATAAAATTATTGGGGAAGACCCAGGCACATGGCCGGTCTTCCCCAACTGTATTTCGCTGACTCTACAGCGTTAGGTGTCATTCATTTTCGCAGATATGTGTCTCGAACGTACCGTTCTTCACACACTCTTCGCAGTAGATTGCACCGCAATCCGCACAATCGCAGAAAAGACTGCCCTTTTCCAACGGAGCACCGCATCCATTACAGCTAAAGCCACCGCTGGAGATAGGCGTCAAATATTGGGCATAGTTAGTCATTCTGCTTGTCTCCTTTCTTTTCCCCGTCTGTTTCTAACTGCCGCAGGCGATGCTTTTTCGCATACTGATCCAAGTCAAGCTGGGCCTGGCAGAAATCTGTCACATAGTTCAGGGCCCGGATGCCGGATTCGCGGCGCTGGCCTGGCTTCGGGTTGACATAGCGACGGAAACCCTTAAAGGTCCCGCCCAGACCTCCTCGAACAAAGTAAAGGTTGTCCTGTGCATCAACATACCGTTTGACAGGATAGGTATGCATCGCACGCTCCATATCGCCCAAAGCAGCCAGCAGGCCTTCCATATATGATCCACACTCTTTTTGGAGTGTATGGATATTGTCAGCTGTCAAAAGCTCTGCGCTTGCCAGCTGATACCTGGCACCACCATGCTGGAATACAGTGTCGTACGGAAGGAACAGAAACCCTTCTTGAACCGGAATGATAGCGCCGCCACCCTGCATTTTTTCGGAAAAGGGATATTTCCAAATCAACGGATTGCCAAACCGTTCGGTGTAGGTATCGCGCACCTTGTCCAGGGTCAAATCAACACCTCCACAACGGTTCAACATGTTTAAGAGGTCATCCATGCCGTACAAATCGGTTTTGCTGATTCTCATACCCATATATTGAAGCACGGAGACAGCCTGGTCATCGGGTACACTCAGCGTTACATCGGAGCGTAAACTGGCCAGCATCTGACACTCTATCTCCGGGGTAAGATGTAACTGCTTGACAAATGTGGTCAACTCCTGGACAGACCAGGAAACGCGGTTCGGTGCCCTTTTAAAGCCATATTGACCCATCAAATAGTACAATTTGGGGATGTCTTGAAGCGGAACATGCCCTGTCGGGATGAACAACATCATCTGCGGCGCATCGGCGCTGTCATAGTTAATGCCTACAACAGCATGTGGATTTATTTCGTGGGCGAGCTTTTCCAGGCACGCACCGTAACAGAACAGCACAGTATACTGCGCATCATACTCGACAGGGATGCCGTACCTTTTACAATAGTCATCGTCATATTCAGCGCACAAGAGGATGCCGGGCTGTTGATCCAGAAATACAATATAGCAGCAAAGACTCCACTCGCTTGTCCAAAACTCCTGGTATGGACGCTGGAGCAGTTGTGGCAGCTCGTCAACGCTGCTCAACATACGTCTCCCGCATTCGTGAAGCTCACCGATACTGTTGCAATAGTACTGCAGCTGTTCTTTTTTAATTTCTTTCATTTAGTGGTCCTCCTTTTTGAGCATTCCGAGGTATTCCTTATTTGTTGGTAATTTATTGACCGGCCGCATACTCAAAACTTTAAGCCCGGCTGCCTCCATAGCCTGATTCCGGCGCTTTGCTTCCGTCTCGTCAACAAGGCTGCCGTACCATAGGAAATCCACGCTGCCGTCCTGATGCTGGTATTTGACCTCCCACACACGGATACCATTTTCACAGCACTTGCAAAAGCTGTTCCACCGATCCACAAGCGCTTGCCCATCCAATATGGTTTCAATTTCCCAGTCATCGCCAGATCTCCACGCTGCAAAGTCGGCATCGTGTGTGAGGTGGGGAAAATCTTCAGGATAGCGGGCGTAGCCTTTTTCCTGCGCTGCCTGTCCAGGTATGGTGTTGATCTTAAACATGATGTCACCTTTCCTTAGTCCCAGTCTACGAGCAGGTTGCCGGCGTCATCGCACAAGGCGTAGTCATGTTCTTCATCACCACCCTCAAAATCCGCAGGCGTAGACGTGCGAATGAGTTCAGCTGCCTTCTCCAGAGCTTCATCATCGCTGTCCGCAGTAAAAGAGAATGCCACACGCTGGGTGCGTTCCATCGTAATGCTGTATATCATTTTTAGCTCCCCATGTCTGTATTCAAAATTTTTGTCTCTCCGTTTAGTCGATTGGCTTCCGCAATCCGTAACCGAATTTGCTCCAGGCCAGTAACCAACTCAGCCTGCGTTCTGAAATTAGTTTGTTTTGTTTGCGCTTTGCAGTCATCCAGTGGCCTTTCCGCAATGTGATATGTTTCTGAAACCCCATATCCGCCATCAGCGCAGACCCAAAACTGGAGGTTCAATACCCTGCTCTCGGCAACAATGTTCATGGGATGGAACCTACTGCTAGATCCAGCTTGGTAGAAATCATCAAAGCCGACCTGGTGGAGTTTCTGTTTGATTCCGGAAAATCTCACAATCCCGCCTCCCCGGACATTCTTTTTTCGTACACCTCAATCTTCTCATAGCTAAGCCATTCCGGCTTTTTGTCGGCCGGGAAACTGAGCCAAAGGGCTTTCATGTAGGCGATGTGTGAATCCACGTCCTGACCCCACAGGTATTTTTTGCACCGGTTTCCATGCCCTAGGAAGTAGTTGCAGTCTGTTTGCATCCGAGACAGGAGCTGGTAGCGGAAACTCTCATCGTGTCCCATGAACTCATTCAGCTTGTCAGCCAGGCCAAGTTCAAAGGCAACTGCCCAGTCATTGTTTCCGCCACCGATGATCTCGCCGCTGATTTCGTCAGCGTCGTGCTCCCAAGCCATGCCGCAAGCCTTCTCAGCGGCATCCTCCTCGCTCTCCGCTTCAACTTCAAGCGTGTGGACTGACGTGACCCTCACAGTAAAGGTCCGCGTCTTCGCTTGAACCAGTCCACACTTCTCGGCAACTCCTACAGAGAGTTGCTGCTCATATTCCAGGTAGCCCCATGCAGAACCAACACCCGGAATGTCCGCTTTTTCGTTGAAGCTGACCACTGTGTTAGCAAAGAGTGGAAATACATTGGGTCTGATTGGATATTCTGTTGAATAGTAGCGATACATCAAATTACCCCCTCTGTTTGATTCCGAGATGTTTCATAACTCCGCATCCTCGTCGGCATAAACGTCTTCCCCCAATAGTTCATCTTGATTCACAAGAATACCAACCACGCCGCAGCAGAGGAAGTTCCCACTGTCAGGCCTGCCACTGTCGTGAATTATACTGTAGGCGGAAAAGAAGTCATCTGGGATCTCCGTTTCTACATCCCCCCAGTTGAAATCCCGGCAGGTTCTCTCATAGGCCCGTCTTCCATCCTCGGTCTGGAGGAAATCACAGATGGCCTTCCGTAGATACGCTTCACACGCTGCTTCGTTCGGCTCCGAAAGTCGATTCTGAGCAATTTGAAACTGGGAGTTGTACAACTCCCTATTCAACCCCTCGCACCGCTGGCGGATTACCGTGACTGCATACATTGCCATACTGCCTGTGAACCAGACACCGTCATCGGAGGCGTGGGATGCCTCCACAGGAAAAGCCAGCGTTGATGAGACAAGTTTCTGGGACAGAGCTTGGGAGAGTTCCCAAACCAAACACCCATTTGCATCCCTATCACAATCATCAGCTTGAAGAGCAGTGAAAATGGCCTCCAAGTCTTCATGGGATATGGGTGACTCCAAGAACTTCAGGCTCCAGCTGTCGCGGTTAATTTCTCCGACGGCTTGGACTGGGGTAGGACGGTCGAAAAAACCGGTCAACAGCGTGGAACACAACTCACTCAGCTGCGCCCATGTGTAAAAATGAGCCTGGCAGGAAGTCCCTACCGGGCCTGGTGTTGGGAAAGTGAACATGAAAGTCCCTCCTGATTCAATTATTGGGGAAAATGAGCATGGATGGTTACCTTGATGGCCTCCCGCAGATTCTCCGTATGATCGCCTCCATTCCCGTTGTAGTGATGCCACCGCCTTTGAACATCGGTAAGAAGTCCTTCATCGTTGAGCAGGGCGGACTGGCCGAGGCCGTCAAAGCAGAGGTCGTTCTTTTCCAAGTCGCTGATCTCGTCTTTTAGATATGCCATCTGAACCTGTTTGCCTTTGGCAGCACAGACCACATCGACTTCTTTCTCTGTCAGAGGAATTGTAACCAGTTGGCCGCCAAACGTGCGCCGGATGCAGAAGGGATTGGGTGCGATGGGACTTCCCTCCACTACGACCCGGGCCATGTCATCTGCAGCCTGAATTGTCATCATCCGGCCATCAAAATGTTCGGCCATCAGGCTGGCGAGCAGCATATAGTCGATTTGCCAGGATGGACTTGCGGCCCTGTCAATACTGCCGTCTTGCCGAACCGTAAACCCGGCAGAATCCGTACCGATGCCTTTCGCCTCACATACGAAGACGTCCAGACTTTCATAGCCGAAACCGCGCAGGATCTCAGTCAGTGCCGGTTCATCGTACTCTGTCATGAAGATGATCCGGTGTACGAACTCTGCTTGCTGGCCATGCTTGTCGTGTGTGACACGAACCGCTTCATAGAGATTGCCAAATTCCAGACAGCGGACATAGCAGTAGTGGTCCACGGCATCGGCATAGGAGTTCCAGGGGGCAAGGAGCACGATTTGTTGCATAAAAGATACCTCCAATCAATTTTTTCGCCTGCTACTGGCGTTGAGAAATATATATATAAAAACGCACACAGACTGCAGCCTGTGTGCGTTGTGCCTGTTATGGCGATTCATTTAGTATGATATAGGAGCGGAAAACAAAAAGTGCCATCTGCAAACATGCAAATGGCACTTTGATACACGGGTAACTATGCGCACTTCCGTAAGCGGCACTGATACTTTATGGTTGCATTATAGCATTGCAACGACTATCCGTCAATGCTATCCCCATAAAAAACGCTTGTCAGAATGGGAGAAAAGATATATAATGCCCTCATACAGTATCCGTAACCTGCTATCAGCGGTTCCAGTATCCGTGTTTCACAGTATCCAGGAGCCAGTGGGCCTTTGGATGCTTTTTTCTTGCCCAGTATAATAGAATATCTTTGCCAGTTTGGCCACAAAGCGCACGAGCAGCGATGCCCGTGCGCTTTTTTATATAGATGTCTCTGCCCTGGCTGAGGGCAAAATTGTTTTGAAGGGAGTTGTGTCTAGCAATGAAAGCAGTAACAGAAAGCAAGGGTACCCATACCAATATTCCGGTGCATGACCATGGCGAAGCGGCGTTCTCTGACCGAGGTATCTGCTATGAACAGCGGGTATAGGTATGGAAGCGGGCAGCCCTTACTGCCAGCGATCCCAGGCCGCAGGGGAACGCCGCACATGGACCGCATTTATCTTCCGCAGTTGCTTCCGCTGGAGGAGTATGAGAAAATTATCGTTCTTTTCTCCGGTGGGAAAGACAGTTTGGCATGTGTATTAGATCTTCTGGAGCGCGGCGTCCCACGGGAACGGATCGAACTCTGGCACCATGATATTGACGGCGGGCATCCTAATCGGAAGATGGACTGGCCCGTCACACAGGCCTATGTCCGAGCCGTCTCCGAGTATCTGGGACTTGTCCTCCGTACATCTTGGCGTGTCAACGGTTTTTGGGGAGAGGTGTACCGGCTGGGTGCAAGCTGGCCAATCCAATATATTGAACCGGATAGCGGTATCATTCGGGAATGTAAGTTGTCTAAGAAGCAGGTTCACTCTGCACAACTGCGTGAGGCGATATTGAGCAGTGTGGAGCAGGCGGAGTTGGAACAACTGGGGCATCGCATGAAATTTCCTGCCAAAAGCGGCAATTTGGCCACACGCTGGTGCAGCTCCATCCTCAAGATTATGGTTGCGGACTCCGTAATCCGCAACATAGCGATGGATGAACTGAAGGAGATAGGCGATTGCAGAAGATTCCCTGCGAAGGGCGGTATCTCCAGTGGGCGCTACTGCAGCCCCAACCTTAAACGTGAGGTGGCAGATACCCTGATTCGCAGTATGGACGGCCTCCGGGCGGACGGTGAGCGCATGAAGTTTCCTGCAAAATCCGGATGCCATCAGGGAAGATGGTGTTCCGGTGCGCTCAAGGCCCAAGTGGAGGACAAGCTGTATTCCCACATTGAGGATACTGTAGCGGACACAAAGCTGCTAATTATCTCTGGGGAACGCCGGCAGGAGAGCGCTGGACGCTCTAAGTACAACGAGATGGAGATCCACCGTACCAACGCGACTGCCAGATCCCACAGGCTGGTCCACCAGTGGCGCAGTGTCATCGACTGGGACGAGGCCCAGGTCTGGGAGATCATCAAGCGATGGCACATCGCGCCACATCCCTGTTACGCCGCCGGATGGAACCGCTGCTCCTGTGCTATGTGCATCTTCAGTCTGCCCAAGCACTGGGCCGGTATCCGGGAGCTGTTCCCGGATTGGGTCAGTGCCGTGGAGGAGGACGAACGGATTCTGGGTTTTACATTGGATAACAAGATGACGCTGGCGGAATACATAGGAGATGCGGTGAGCTGCGTATGTCACGATAATCCAAATGCACTATCCCAATTAACCAGCGGGGAGTTCTCGCTGGATGATGTGGAGCAGACTGAGTGGGTATTGCCAGCCGGTGCTTTTCATGGTGCGGAGGGCGGTCCCTGCTAGCAACGCGGCAATGACTTTTGGGGCAAAACTTACTTACCAAAAGGCATCCAAAAACCATATATTTTGGACCGATTTTATATCAAAACACGGAGGAACTGCTATGGAACACATAAAAGAAGCGCTTGCCGCTCAGGAACGGTATTTGCGGTGTTATGGACGCCCAAGCGAAGAGGACCACTCTCTGAATGATTTGAACAGGGACTTGGTTCGGGCGATGAACGATTACTATGGCCAGGTTTATGTTGGCTCTTTCAATGGGGATCTCGCTCTGGCACAGTATGATGGCGGGAAAATTTACAACTTTGCATACGATTTTTGCGTACCCAGCTATGATGAGCAATTAGATGCGCTCCTTCGGCAGTGGAAAGAAGGCCACAAGGTATGCCAGTTAGAGGAGATCTATGCTCAGATTCGGAAGTTGGATGGACACCTTCTTCTTTGGGTATGACAGTTCCAAATCAAAGGGTAGCGGGAGGCCCCTGTTAGCAGACTATATCGCAAGAATAACATCTAGTTTATTAATCAAGGAGAGCATATATTATGACATTGGATAATCTGGCAACCCCGTTTGAGCGCCGGCGCGTGATCGAGTACGGTAAGGATGGCAACAAAGTAGTCCGTCACTGGTATGATGTGCAGCATGTGATTGGTTCGCTGTGTAGAAGCAAAGAATTCCCCAATAATCGGGGAGAACTGGAATTTAAACTGTTTGTGTTCTTTGACGACAAGTGTGATGGGCTGCAGTTTGAGTGGTTGTCTCACCCGGAACGCTACACTGTAGAACAGGTGGCAGATACCATGCGCCGCTGCAGAGTAGACAGCATGACCCATATGTGCCTCGAATTGAACGACCGTATGGGACAGAATAAGTTTATTGGCAACGCACAAATTGAGTTCGTCCGCCAGTTTGACTCTGCCGCAGCTGATCGTTATGCCCAGTACCGAGAGGACTTCTACACCCGCAAGGCGGAGCAGGAGCGCGCAGAGTCCTTGGCCCGTCAAGAGAAAGAAGCGGCAAAGCGGGCAAAGGAGCAGGCAGAACTTGCCGCTGAGAAGGCCAAATACCTTGGTTGGGTTGACGATATGACCCCGCTTCGCTTTGGCCAGGTTGCGGTCTTGATGGATACCAGTATCCGTGTAGACGGTAAAGTAATGACTCGGCGAGAGTTTATTATCAACAGTATTAAGGACGGCTGGGTGCCTCAGAAAAAGGATGGCGTTACTTCCTGGTACAAGCGCGGGGGCGAGTATATGGAGAGCAGCCCCAGAACTGAGTACAAGCTGCATAGAGAAGGGTTTGTGTATAAGATCAACAAGACCGAGTATGACTTTGCGGTCTATCTGGTGAAGCATGGTGCTGCGTCCTAACCGGGCTGCACAGC
>Ga0137307_100298_pt1 | contig 72993 bp, 74 predicted proteins | sample NAcewD2O_March_2_FD_97180 | JGI IMG/M metagenome (GOLD analysis project Ga0137307, IMG submission 97180) | Mouse cecal microbial communities from Vienna, Austria - N-Acetylglucosamine amended D2O_March | ecosystem: Host-associated > Mammals > Digestive system > Large intestine > Cecum | place...
GACGAACAGGCTATGGAAATGTTTTACACTCTTAACAATAAGCAAGGTTACTGTTGCGGTATATCTTCCGCCGCAAATATATCCGTTGCTATACGTTTGGCGCAGGATTCGGCATATAAAGGAAAAAATATCGTAACCGTATTCCCCGACGGAGACGATAGGTACGAATAGTTGCTTAATAAATAAGATTGTTTTTTTTCTGTCCCCTAATCTTAGAAGGTTAGGGGATTTTTTATAAACACGATTTGCAACGCGATTTAAAAAGTTTACTGAAACCGTGATGGCGTAAAATTTACACGCAGACAGAAATGATTTGTAAATTGTAAAATGTTATGTTGTTACTCAAGTTATTTTAATTAGGCAAGTTATCGTAGTCAAAGAGAATAACAGTAAGTTTAAAATAATGCAATTTGTATAACAAAAATAAGCGGAATTCTGCTAAGATGATGTAAATAGCCATATTCGTAAATAATCGGCGTATTTATAGAATACGGCATATTTTGGACATAAAACAGTAAAAATGTAGAATAATGCAAGCGGCTAAAAATCAAAAAAGCGAAACAAAAAATTGTTTTTCATTATTGCAATTATTTTAAAATGGTGTCTTGACAACAATAAAAATTTTACTTACAATAGAATTAACTCATATTTGGGTGTAAATAAATTTTAGGGGAGAATGGGTATGAAAAAATTTGCAAAAATCACTGCGATTGCAATGGTAGTAGTTTTAAGCGTTGTGTTGCTGGCATCTTGCGGCGTTAGTCAAAAGACTGCAGACAAAATTAACGAGGCTTTCAAGAACGGAGAACCTATGAGCGTTGCCGACGTTAAAAAACTTTGCGGCGATCCAACGGCAGATTTGACCATTGCAGGTTCAGGTTTGCTTACATTTGTTAACGGATGCAAAACCATAGAAGAAGCCAACCAAAAGAGAAAGGACGGCAAAAGCGTAAAAGCATTGTATGTTACTTGTGTGGCAGGTAAGGCAACAGGTGCGATTTTCCAAGATTACGATCCTGATAAGAAATCCTAAAATATTGTAATTTAAAAATCTCAAAGCGAATTGCTTTGAGATTTTTTATTGTCGTTTTTATAATAAAAATTACTAAACTTTGTTGTACTAAGGTAGTTTATGACTTGAAAAGAAAAACATAATCAGAGAAGTTGTTTCTTGATAATTTACCTATTTCAATAATTGTTATTTGATGCGGAAAGAACTCACGCAAAAAACATTTGTTAAATTCTATAAATCTACTTAAAAGTCGAAAGAAAATATCGCAGAAAAACGGCTGTGGAGCATATAGTGCAATCAAGCAGGCGCGCTTATATTTTGCCGACAGTTAAACGTATTGCTTTTTTCTGTGTTTTTTAACAATCTGCTCGTTATTGTTGCTTTGTTTTACAAGTATGCTATTTTATTGCAAAGTCAATTGACTTTGCCGCTTATCTGAAATTTGCAATCAGTAAGTAGTTATTGACACATTTGTCGTTTGCGTGGTAAAATAAAATGAAATAATATTGAAACAAGGAGGCAACTTATTATGGATAACGTCAAAAAGACGGTTTTTTCAGGCGTGCAACCCACAGGCAGAATAACGCTCGGCAACTATTTGGGAGCAATCCGTAACTGGTCGCCTTTGCAAGACGAATATAACTGTTTGTATTGTGTTGTAGACTTACACTCTTTAACGGTTACTCAAATACCCGCCGAACTGCGCAAGAATACTCTTGATTTAGTTGCATTGTATATTGCTTGCGGAATAAACCCGGATAAAAGCGCATTGTTTATTCAATCTCACGTTCACGAACACGCAGAACTTTGTTGGATATTAGATACTATTGCTTATATTGGCGAACTAAACCGTATGACTCAATTTAAGGATAAGTCAAGGAAACACGCCGATAATATAAATATGGGATTGATGAACTATCCCGTACTTATGGCAAGCGATATTTTACTGTATCAAACCGACCTCGTGCCTATAGGCAAGGACCAAACCCAACACCTTGAACTTGCGCGCGATTTGGCAGGACGTTTTAACGCAAGATACAGTCCTACGTTTGTTGTTCCCGAAGGTTTGACTTTTAAGGCGGGCGGAAGTATAAAGAGTTTGCAGGACCCGACGGCAAAAATGAGCAAGTCCGATCCTAACGAAAATGCGGTAATAACGCTGTTTGACGACAATGACGCTATACGACGCAAATTCCGTCGTGCAGTAACCGATTGCGGAAGCGAAGTGCGTTTTGGCGAAGACAAGGCGGCAATCTCCAATCTATTGACAATTTACAGTTTGTGTAGCGGAGAAAGCGTAGCCGATGCCGAAAAACGCTTTGACGGCGTCGGTTACGGCGTGTTTAAAGATTCGGTTGCCGATGCGGTAATTTCTGTAATAGAGCCGATACAGCAGCAGCAAAAACGTCTTTCTGCCGATAAGAGTTATCTTGAAGGCGTATTAAAGCAAGGCGCAGAACAAGCCGAGCGCATAGCGCGCAAAACTCTTGACAAAGTTTACCGCAAAGTCGGATTAGTCGGGCGTATCAGATAATGTTTGGATATTTGGATATAGAAAAGGGTACACTCAACGACGGGCAGCGCGGCTTGTGGCAGACGTTTATGTGCGGTTTGTGCTTTTCTACAAAAAAACTGTACGGAAATTACCCGCGTATGTTTATTACAAACGACGTCAATTTTTTTAACGTGTTGTTTCATAGCGTACTTAATCTTGACGTAAAAATAGATAATAGGCGGTGCTTTTCGCATCCCGTAAAAAAACGCTCGGTTTTAAATCCGACAGAACTAACAGATAAACTTGCCGCCGCAAATATTTTGTTAACATACTGGAACATTTACGATGATGTTTTGGACGACAACAGCACCAAAAAGAAAGCCGCTTTAAAACTGTTTAAGCAGTCGTATTTAAAAGCAAAAGAACAGTTTGAAGAACTTGACGGAGTATTATCTAAAAGGTACGCCGAACTTCAAAGTTTAGAAAAGTCGGATTGTACAAGCATAGACAAGGTAGCACATTCGTTTGCGGCATTGTCGCAGGATTTCTGCAGAATTGTACTTGCAGATAAAACTAACGGATATGTCGAAACGCTTTGCTATAATGTAGGTAAATGGATATATCTGATAGACGCATTAGACGACGTAAAAAAAGACATAAAAAAACGCGGCTATAACGTATTTGTAAAAAGTTACAATGTAACTTCCGATAAAGAACTTGCGCAATATATTGACGAAATAGAATTTGAAATGTATTCTGTGCTTAACCGAATAGCGCAGGCATATAACGACCTTAATTTAACAAAATATACTTGTATATTAGATAATGCGCTTTACGAAAGCATACGCAATAAAACGCGGTTGACAATAGACAAGTTAAAACAAAACTAAACGGAGAAAAAATGGATTACAACGCATACGAAATTTTAGGGCTCACAACTTCTGCAACCCGAAACGAAATAGACGAACGTTATAAAGAACTTCGCGACAAATATCAGCGCGCAAGATTCGCTCTCGGCGAAGAGGGTGAAGAAGCCTCGGAAAAACTCCAGCAAATAGAGGTGGCTTATCGAGATATTCTGGCTTCTTTAGAAGAGGAAAATCAAGCGCAAACGTTCAAAGAAGACGACAGTTATACGGCTATTCAGCAACTGATTACGGAAGGTAAACTTGACGAAGCGCAAACTAAGTTGGACGATATGGTTTCGCGCGATGCCGAATGGCATTATGTGCAATCAATTTTGTTTTACAAGCGTAACTGGTTTTTGGAAAGTAAAAAGCAACTTGAACTTGCTTGTCAGATGGAACCTGATAACAGCAGGTATAAACAAAGTCTGGACAAATTGACAAAGATTTTGGCTTCTAATACAATAAGTCCCGACCAACTCAGAACGACCTCTCGCCCGATGGATGACGGTCCGCGCGTTGGCGCAGGCAACGGCACTTGTACGGGAAGCAGTTGTATGGACTGTTTGTTGTGCAACACTTGCTGTAACTGTATGAGTTGTATGGGCGGCGGCTGTTAATATGAGTAAGGCGAAGATAATCGCCGTAAGCGCAATTTGCGCGGCAGTAGCGGTAGGTTGTTTGGCTCTTGCAGGTTTTGTCAAATGGGTTGCGCTGATTTGCGCGGCAGTTGCCTCTGTGGCGGTTGCTATACCCGTATTGCTCGATTACCGCAACTGGGTGTATTCGGTGCTTGTGTTGATTGTAAGCGGCGCATTAGGCGCATTTATAGGCATAGGCAATATCGTATATGTCGCGCCCATTGTGGCATTTTGTATGCCGTTTGCTATTGTTAAGGCGTATGGCGAATCTTTGCGCGTAACGGCAAAGGTGGAAGAAAGTACCGTACTCGAAGACCCTTTTAATCAAGGAGACGACAAACACGTTGTGGCGGTAAAACTAGACGGAAAAAAATGTTTGCCGACGTGGCTTAAATGGCTACTTTATTATGTGCTGTTGGAAGTTTCTATCGGCTTAACGGTATTGAGTATGTACCTGTTTATGCCACCGGTATTTGAAAATTTTTTTGCAAACAAGTGGTGTTATGCGGTTTTAGCAGTGGCGCAGTTAGTTGTAATTCCGTATGACTTGCTTATGCGCGGCTGTTTTATAGGCACCGTTAAAATAATGCGAAAAGCGATACATAATTAGATTTAATTGTTTGCATTGCTCTACCTAGCTGACTGTTGGGGATATACCGAAAATGCTGACCTTGAATTTTTATTGGGCTGCATTGGCGCAACGGCAAAATCCGAGAATGGTGCACTTAAACTTGTTTTTTTTTGTTTGGTGTGGGTATTTCGTTGACAATAAGACTCTGGTAGGAGTATTTATGAAAGACAAAAAAATCGTTAGTATAAGATTGCAGTGTATATTGGCAATAATACCTTTAATAGGTTGGGTAATAGTTTTTTTTACTAGCGCCGTTAACATTGGAAAAAACAATCGTAAATATGCGTTTAAGTGGATGGCAATTGTATCTGTTATTACCATTGTTGCATTGCTATTGTTGGCATTGTTAATACCGGTATTACACAAAATCGACGATGTCGGTTTGCGGCTTTTTGCTGAGATTTTCATATCCTATATTGTGCTTTTGACAATGTCTTATATTAATGTATTTCTTGAAAAGGTTTTTTTAAAACAATTATCTAACGAAACATCTATCGATATTCCGGACGATGAAATAAAGTAGATTGTATGCAATGTTTTTGCCGCGGTTGTAACAACATTATACAATAACGAAAGAATCGACTTTATGCCGAATTACGATATGTAAACTCGGAATGATAGAGGTTGTTGCTAAATGTGCTTAAAATGTACATTATTCAAGATAATACATCACGCACGCAGTAATTTTATATGTAGTTGTTTTTTATGTGAGTGAAGATTTATCGGGTGTGAAACTAGACTAATAATGATTTGTATAAGCATATAATTCGGGCTGTTGCTAAGAACGTGCTTATCAATCATATTTGATGTGTTTATAGAACGATAAATTTTGTGCGTGTAAGTTTAATGCGTAACCGCTAAATTGTCTGATATTACGTCAAAAACTTAACTTTATCATATTGGGTAAAACAGTTGACATATCTTGTAATCTGCTGTATCATAATATGGCAGTTAAAAAACTGACGCCAATATCGACGGAATAATAGTCGGTAAGAATAACGAACGCCGAGCCCGACAGGGTAAAGTGAAACGGCGGAAAAAACTTTCATATTTATATCGCAGGCAGAGAAGTCGGTGGCGAAATCGAGGCTCTTCAGCCGAGCGAAGCGAACGCCGAGCCCGACAGGGTAAAGTGAAACGGCGGAAAAAACTTTCATATTTATATCGCGGGGTAGAGCAGTCTGGTAGCTCATCGGGCTCATAACCCGAAGGTCGTATGGTTCAAATCCTGCCCCCGCAACCAGTAAAGAGTACCGAGAGTAATTTTGGTACTTTTTTCACACTTAGGGTTTGAGCCCGAGGCTCCTTAGTTGAGCGTAGCGAAACCACGAAGCGTAGCGAAGTATAACCCGAAGGTCGTATGGTTCAAATCCTGCCCCCGCAACCAGTAAAGAGTACCGAGAGTAATTTTGGTACTTTTTTCACACTTAGGGTTTGAGCCCGAGGCTCCTTAGTTGAGCGTAGCGAAACCACGAAGCGTAGCGAAGTATAACCCGAAGGTCGTATGGTTCAAATCCTGCCCCCGCAACCAGTAAGAACTAGGATGAACTATATAGAAGTTCATCCTAGTTCTTTTATTATCTGTTGAACTTGCAGGAACACATCAACGACTCTTGTGGGCAAGTGTCAACCCGTTCCGTTTTAAGTGTTGTTATCAAGATGACGAATCCAGTATGTACTGTATTAACGGACGTTATTATATTCCCTAGTGGGGAAGATGGCTAACATTAGACATATATTTTGGAGGTGGCAACTTTGATAGATTATAAAAAAATATTAGAGCAAGAAAACGCAGAGGATATTTTATTGGAAATTACTCAATCGGAAAAAATAGTAGATATTTGCGGTAATAGAAAGAGTTTACTTCATTTAGCTTGCAGAATATTAGAATTTGTAGAAGAAGATTGCAAAGAAAGTGATATTGCAGAAATGAATATAGATATTGGAGTAGAAGCAACAAAAGACTCATCGCAGTTATGTATATTCTTATATGATGCGCTCATTAGATAGTTCTTTCTATTTTAAATCCAAATTGTGTTGGTTCATCTTTTTTATCTAAACCATTTCTTACAGACAAGTAGGATTGCCAAGGAAATATATGCATTTGTAAATAAAAAAGTTTTTGCACTTATTTTCATTTTTCAACAATATTACAATAATGTATGTTATAATAACATATGTAATTAAGTTTAACGGCACTACAATTAACTACGTTTAACAAGCGTTATTACATCGTATCACGCAACAAAATAATTGTTTGTGTAAAAATATATACGTGTACGATATAATAGCATTCAATGACGAATAACAACGACTAATCACTGTTAACAGCCATTATACATTCAAATTGTGAGCATCAAAGTGCAAAGTATCAATTTAACGCAAGTTATAAATATTACTTAAATTATCGAAGGTTAATTGGTGTTTTGTACACACACTAAATTTGACATATAACAATTTTTATCGTTTGATAAAATTTGCGGCAAGTTTTAAAAGCAGTTAATTGATTAGTGAAAAATATAAATATCGTTGTACTATTACGTTATTCATACCGGCAGTAAATATTAGAGTACATTATTCAATTTTTTATTGTAAACATATAATAATTAAAAGAAGGAGAAATTATGTCGGAAAAAGTTTTAAAGCGCGAAATTTCCGCCGAAGACAAACAGTTTAACAAAAACAAGTGGCTGTTTAGCGTGTCGGGATTAGGGCGGATATGTGCTATCAGTTGATAGCGTCGTTTTTGCTTGTGTATATTCAATTCGGCACAACTTTAAGCGTATTGCAATTTACTGTGATAAGTTTGCTTATCGGCGTAGTAGGGCGCATTTGGGACGCAATTAACGACCCTATGATGGGCGCTATAATCGAGGGTACGCATTTAAAATTCGGCAAATTCCGCCCGTGGATATTTATAGGTGCGGTGTTAACCGGTATAATCGTCATTGTAATGTTCAATGTGCAAAGTCTTGTCGGTTGGGGCTTTGTTGCGTTTATGGCAATAATGTATCTCTTGTGGGAAAGCGCATTTACTATGAACGATATCGGTTACTGGTCTATGCTGGCAAGTTTATCGAGCAAGAAAAAACAACGCGATCAAGCAACTACGTTAACGGTAATCTTTGCGGGAATAGGCGCATTTGCCGCTCAGGGCGTAATTTCGTTTTTGTATCCCGGACACGTCCGTTTGGCATTCAGGTGGATAAGTATCGGCATTGCGGTGATATTCATCGTTATGCAAGTTATTATGTCGTTGTTTGTAAAAGAACGTCCCCGCGCGCAAATGGAAGTAAACGAAAAAATTTCGCTAAAACAAATGTGGCGTACCATTCGTCAAAACGATCAGATTTTGTGGATGACCTTGTCTATGTTGTTTTACAATGTCGGTTCTGCAATGCTCGTCGGTCTTGCATACAATTTGTATTATCTGGAAATAGGTTATGACGGAAACGCCATTGTGTTTGTTGCCATATTCGGAATATTCAACGTATTGGCGCAGGTATTCTATCCGTTGATAGTTAAAAAGTTAGGCAGAAAAAAATTGCAGATAGTATCTGTGGCTCTTGCGTGTTTCGGATATTTGGGTATAGCGTTAATAGGCTGGTGGAATTTCTTGCCGTTTAACCTTATAACTCTTAGCATCTTCGGAATTTGCGTATTTATTGGTCAGGCGTTGTTTTATATGGCAAGTATCATCAATATGACAAACTGCGTAGAGTACAACGAGTACAAATGCGGCGAGCGTAACGAAGCGGTTATATCGACATTACGTCCGTTTATGGCTAAATTTGCCGACGCATTAAAATACGGTATTGTAACGCTGATTTTAACAGTGTCGTTAGTTTACGGGCTGTCGCAGAATATATCGACATTAGAATCGCAGACAAACTATTTTAATGCCGATGATGTTACGATTACACAACAAGTAGAGTATATAAATGCAGTTAATAAATTCCGCATAGAGTGGAATGACGCAACGGAAGCACAGCGTAAGGACAAAGATTTTGTAAACGAGTTTGCAGACAGAATAGAAAATTACGAAAGCAATTCTCTAAAACCGCTTGCAGGACACCAAATTTCTCCCGATTATATCAACAGTATCGGCGATGCCGCTATAATGAAGGTAGAAAACAAGGGAGTTAAAGGACAGGAAAAAACAACTTTTGTTTCTTTGGTTAAAAATGTCGAAAACGCCAACGACGTTTTGGTCAAAGAAGATAACGTCGTATACCGTCTGTCTATGACGTATACTGATGAGACAACCGGTACGGAATACAATGCCGCCAACAATAATTTTAAAGCGCAAAGCGATTTGTCGATGCGTCTATGGGTGCGTATGGGCGTAACGCTTGTTCCTATTGTGTGCATCGTTATTGCGTTGATTATCCAACACAAAAAGTTTATAATAACCGAAGATTATTACGATATGATGCTTGTGGAAATTGACAAACACCGTACGGAAAACGGCGACCAACCGATAGGCGACGATTCAAATGCGGTTAACGACATTTTGCCGCCAAATGACGCTTCCGATACGGATATGCCGAAATAAAACAAATCGGTCTTGTAAATGTCTGAAAGCCCTTGAAATACTCAAGGGCTTTTGTGTTGTAAGTGCAATTTTAATGTAATCTGAATATGCTTAAATACTGATATTAAACAAGACTGTTGACAATAATAAGCGCAAATGCTAAACTTAATTGATGAAAACCGAGTCTAACCGTTCCGAAACATTTGTTTACGTTGCGCGCTTTCCATTTGAAATTAACGATACTTTTCTTTGTACGGAACGCCAAAAGGATATTGTCGGCGCATCGAATTGCAATGTTCGGCAATCTAAATTATATGTATGGAAGTTGTTGGAAATTGCGCTTTTAAAGTCATTCGGTTTAGAATTGTCGAAATTGAACGTAGTAAAGAATAGTAACGGCAAGTGGATATGCGACGAATGTGAGTTTTCGCTTTCGCATAGCGGAGATATAGTCGCCGTTGCAGTATCCGATAAACCTGTCGGAGTGGACGTCGAACAGTTAAAGACCGAACGTTTCGGCGAACAAATGCAAAATCGTATTTTGACGGAAACTGAATTGACGCAAAGCAAATTGCTCGCTGAAAAAGAAAGAGCGGTTTATGCAAATGTTTTGTTTTCACAAAAGGAAGCAGCCTTTAAAATGTCCGATTGTAAGAATTTTGTCGCGCACGTAATAGAAACGTCAAAATATAAATTTGAAGTAAAAACCTTGCAAACGGATAATACTTATATAGTCAGTGCCGTGTCGTCTTGCGCACAAAAAATTGTTTTTAATGCGTTAAACGTTGAGTTGAACGATTTTGTTTTGTAATTGATTGTTAGACTATGGCAATGATATACTTTAAATACGGACATTGATTTAATAATGTACTGTAAGAAACTGATTATTTGGTTTTGATTTAAAAATCGAGTTACACGGAGAAAATATGGCAAGAAAAAAATGGATTAAAAAAAGACATAGACCTATTTTTGCGATATTGCGCGGAATATTTAGATTGCATACAAAAATCAGGTATAATTATACAGCGGTCAAGTCGGATATAAAAGGTCCTTGTCTTATAATGTGTAATCACGTTACGACATTCGATCCCGTGTTTGCCGCATTGTCATTTAAGTGTCCTGTTTACTTTGTTGCTATGGACGACTTGTTTAATATGAAGGTTTCGCCGTTATTAAGATATCTTGTCGCACCTATCCCCAAGAAAAAATCTCAAGCCGATATGCAGACCATACGCGACTGTATAGGCATAATGAAAGAGGGCGGCGCGGTATGCGTTTTTCCCGAAGGAAACCGCATATTGTCGGGCGATCAATGGCCCATGACGGAAGCGGTTGCCAAATTTGTCAAAATATCCAAGTATCCGCTTGTTATATACAATATTGAAGGGGGATACGGTTCTGATCCGCGTTGGGGACATACAAAGCGTAAGGGTAAGATGCGCGGCTTTGTAAAACTTGTATTAACACCGCAGGAATATAAGGATATGAGCAATGAGCAGCTTTACCGTATAATCTGCGACAACTTGCGAGTCAATGACGTATCTTCGGGACAAAAGTTTAAAAGCAAAAAGAGAGCGGAATATATAGAACGTGTGTTATACCGCTGTCCTAATTGCGGTAAGGTTTCGACAATAGTATCGGAAAACGAAAGATTTAAATGTAATAACTGTGATAGTTCTTGGGAGTATACCGAAGATTTGCATATTGTTCCGAATGACAAATTTTCCACAATTTACGATTGGCACGAATGGGAAAAAGGCGAAACGGAGCGTATGTCCCGCGATTGTTTGGGCATTATATTTGAAGACGAAAACGTAGAATTTTACAAGAGTATACGGTTTAGAAAAAAGAAAAAGATTATGGACGGCAGACTGTCGGTTACTGCGCGCGGACTTACAATTACGGACAGAACTTCTATAGCATATTTTCCTTTTGCGGATATTGACGGTATTGCTCTTGTTCACAGAAACAAATTCGATTTTTATTACAAAGGCAGAACTTACCAAATAAAGGGCGATGAGAGATTCTGCTCTGTAAAATACGTGCATTTGTACGATGGGGTGAAGAATGTATAATACTTGGGACTACGAGTTTTGGTCTGCTTTAATTCAAATAAGCATTTTACTCGTTGCCGCATTGGTCGGCAACACTATCCGTCGGGTAATACCGTTTGTGCGCAAATCACTGTTACCAAGTGCGGTTATCGGCGGATTGCTTATAATGATATTTAAGTTTATCCCTGCAGTAGACAAATTTATCGATACTAAGTTTATGGAAGGCTTGGCATATCATTGCTTGGCGCTGGGATTTATTGCTATTGCATTAAAAACAAACGTAAACAAATCGGACGGTTCGGGTATAGTTATCAAAACCGGCGCGGTGGTTGTCGGAACTTACTTGATACAAGGTATAGTAGGCATTACGATTACAATACTGCTATCTCTGGTAATCAAGGAATTGATACCCGCGGCAGGCTTACTTTTGCCGCTTGGTTTCGGTCAAGGTCCGGGGCAGGCTTTGAATTTTGGTTCGGTTTACGAGGAAAGCGGACTTGAAGGTGGAAAGAGTTTCGGTTTGACTATAGCTACCGTAGGTTTTTTGGTTGCGTGCGTATGCGGAGTAATTTATCTGAATATTCTGAAACGCAAGAATCGGCTTTTAGATGTGGAAAAAGGCGAGTTTACAGAAATGTCGGAAGAAGCGATTGCTCCCAACGATATACCTTTGTCGGACTCTATTGACAAATTGACGGTACAGGTTGCATTGGTAATCGGTACATATTTGCTGACGTATTTGCTTATGTGGGGCATAACTTTGTTGATTGACACCGGTGCCTTGGGGAATTTCGGAACCAACACGTTGAAGCCTCTGATTTGGGGATTCAATTTCTTGTTCGGTACTTTGTTTGCATTGCTTGTTAAAAAGATTATATCTTTGCTGCGCAAGAAAAACGTTATGAAACGCGACTATATCAATAATTTTATGATGAACCGAATTTCAGGTTTCGTGTTCGATATGATGATTCTTGCAGGTATTGCGGCTATCGAATTCGAGTCCATCAAGGCGTTATGGTTGCCGTTATTACTGCTGTGCGTGCTTGGCACTGCGATAACGTTTGTATATCTCAACTTTGTCTGCAAGCGTATTTATCCGACATACCGTTATCAGGCAATGGTGTCGCTGTTCGGAATGCTGACGGGTACTGCCAGTACGGGAATGATACTTCTCAGAGAAATCGACCCTAAGTTTGAAACGCCTGCGGCAAATAATTTGATTATGCAAAGCGTCCCTGCAATGGCGTTCGGTTTCCCGATGCTGTTGTTGGCAGGGTACGCAAATTCGGGTATGACGGCAAGTTTAATTACCCTTGCCGCTTGTGTAGGATTGTTTGCGGTAATGAACGTTATTGTATTTGTCAAATTCAAACGGCGTTCAAGCAAGGGGGGGGGTAGCAAGCCTGCTGAGCCGCCTCAACAACAGGAACAAGACGGGTAATTACAACACGGTAAAAATAGTAAAAGTACGCTTACGGGTATGTAAGCGTACTTTTTAGTTAGAGCTGACATTTACAAAAAAACTGCCGCACCGTTGTTAAACTAATGCAATTTTTATTGTTGGTTTGTTGTGTCTTAATTTGGCGTAGCAAATTAAATTATCAAACATTGTCAATTATTATTAAGTTAAAAAAATTTCTTAGTTGCCGCTCTTTTTCGGTTTACTTGTAAGGCGTTTATCGGAGCCTTCGAGTTTGGCAACAAAAGTGGTGTTTTGATCTAGCAGGCGTGAGAAAATACGTTCGTCGTATCTGTCGCGAAAATCCTGCAAAGAAAGATTGGTGCTTACAAAGGTTTGCTTTTTGCGCGCTATGCGTTCGTTAATGACTGTAAACAGGTATTCTGCAGTTACGTTTTTGTATACGATTTCCGTGCCTAAGTCGTCTATAATAAGAATGTCGGCATCGGTCAATGTGTTAAGTATATCGTTTTTTAATTTTAACTCCGACAAGTGCGCTTCTAAAAAAAGCGAGTTTAAGTTATAAGCCGTATAAAACAAAACGTTTTTACCAAGGCTTACGGCAAGGTTTGCGCACGCAAGCATCAGGGTTGTTTTGCCCGTACCTGTATTTCCGGTGATTAAGATATTCTGTTGTCCGTTTTCACTGACTTTCCGCGCCTTTTTTATTACTGCCTTGTTGTGCGCGTTATTGTCGGATAAATTTTCAAATGTGCAATTTGTATCGATTATATTGCTTGCGGTAAGAAGCAAATTGCGCATTTCCGTTTCTAAACAGTTGCAAGCAGACATTCCTATATGCCCCGTATCGTTGCATTTTGTACAACTGTACTTTGGGCGCAAATCTTGTTCCGTCAAATTTAAGTCGGCAAGTATTTTGTCAAATTCTGCTTTGCATTTATCCAACTGCGATTTTGCAATAGACTTATCTTCGCCGTCCTGCATAGCATACTGTACCTGAGCCATACGGAAAATACGTTCGCACCTTTTATATTCGGGATTGTTTCGCAATTGTTGTAGTAAACTGTCGCATTGTGCTTCGGCATAAAAGCGTTTTTCGTCAATTTTACTTTGCGCTATTTGCAGTAGTTGTTGTCTGTTCATCAGTTTTCCCCTTCGTCTAACGCGGTAAACAATGCGCTGATTTCATCGTCTGTATATTGCCGTTTTTCTATGCTTTTGCCGTTAACGTTTGCTTTAGCGGTGGTAGCGGCAGATTGCGCTTGCGCCGATTTATATTCTTTGGCTTGCTCTGTCGTTGTGATATTGTGCTGTTTGTAGTCGGACAATATCCTGTTTATGTATGCCATCGGCGCGTTAGTACCGGCGGCTTTTTCAGCGGCGTATTCGATTACGCTTTGAGGCATAGACCAAATTTCCGTCCAGGTTTTGTATAGCTGTCTGTCGTTTGCTGTAACTTTGCGTGCAAGTCCGCACAATGTAAGTACTTTGCAAATCATTTCGTCCTTGACTGCAATTACTTGCAAATAGTCGTCTAAAGCGGCAAGGGTTGTAATTCCGTTTTTGTAAAGTTTGTCTATTACAGTCGCCATACCGTTTAATGTGCGTATGCCGCTTTTAAAACAGTACTTTGCAATAGCAAGCAATGTCTCGTCGTCATAACCTTTGCTTAGCCATTTTGAAATATATTCGTCAATTACCATATCTACGCTTTGGTAGTAAACGCCTATCGATTTATTGACCGCTTTTGCCAAATCGAACATACGGTTTTTTTCTTCGACGTAGGTTTCAATTTCTTTCAGCGACATCGCATTGCGTTTGTAGTACTCACACAGCATACCGTCCAGTTTCATCATGCCGCCCGTTTTGCAATTTTTAGCAACGTTTACGATTACGTCCTGAGTAAAACCGAATTCTTTTGACCACTTATCGTAGTATTCTCTGTCGGCGTGGTCGATTTTGCGGTTTGTGGACATTGCTTTGAAAACAAGTTTTAAGTCATCATCGTATTTTTTGCGGTTGTCCAAATTGTCCGCTACCGTTGCAAGGGTAGTATTTCCTTGTTTTATTTCGTTGTATGCTACTGTCAGAATATATTGGTATTTAATGCTGTTTCCTTTGAGTTCGACGCAGTATTTTGCCACCGCAAGCAGTGCGGCGGGTTCAAACGTGGTGTTTTCTAAAAACAGAAAATATTCGTTAAACTCGTTGGGAGTAATCATTCTTCCTTCGATGATAGTTTGAATTTCTTTTGAAAACTTTGCGTATTTAGACGCCGGTATTTTTTTGAGAGAACTTACGCTGTCGCGTAAAGTGAGATAAGTAACTTTAGGCTGTTCGCCGTTTTCGATATTGACTAATCCCAGTTCCTGCCAGTAAATATATGCAGACATAACGTCGTCGCAAGTAATATTTAATTTTTGCGCTATAGTATCTACCGAGTTGTCGCTACCTTGGCTGTCGGACAAAGCAAGCCCCATAAGATAAACTGCCGACCTTACATCGGGCGCATCGGGCATATAATTGATAAAAAACTTGTTGCTGACGGTAGTGTAGCCGCTGTTTACAAGTTGTTTCTCTTTGTCGCAAAATGCCATAAATTACTCCTTTTATCGTTAAAGTATTGATTATTTTCCCGTTATGAGTTATAATAAATAATGATTGTATTTTTAGTTAGAAATAATATGGGTTTTCGTATATCTACGAAATGTTGTTGTAACGGAATCTCAGTTATTCTATTCTAACACAAATTGCTTGCCTTATCAACAAAAAATCTAAACTTAGTTAAATTCGGAGAGATACGGTATGAGATTAACCAGAGTGGTTGTAACTGATCTTGAAACAGAAAAAAAGCAAGTATTTACGTTCGGAACAGCATCCCAAGGTAAAAGACTTGTAACAACCAACGGCGGAAAACTCAATTCTTATTTGGAGTTTTGTTTCCGCGAAGACGTTGAGTGCGTCAAAGACGTGGAAGTAGAATTTTTTATCAACGAAGACGAGTATTCGCTTGGAAGACTTCATAACGAAGACGGCACTGTACGCAGTGTACTCAAACATATGGAAGACGGCAGTTGGCAGGTTGTAGCGCGTTCGCACGCTATAGAGTATGTCGAAAACCTTATTAACGAACAACTTGTCGATATGTTAAAAATCGATTACGTAAATAATAAATCGGTAGAAACGTTTGGCGGAGATTTGAAAGTCTTTGACGAAATCCGTTTGCTTGCCGACGTTCAGGAAAGCGTAGTAAAGTCCTCCGCCGAAGCGCGTGCTCTTAAAGAACGCGCAATCCGTAAAGTCAAAGAATATGCCGGAGCGGCAACTCTTGCAAATCCTGCACAGTTAGACGCAATTAACGGAGAACTTAACCAAGTATTTCACGATATAACCGTTGCTACGGCAGAACTCGGCGAACTTAAAGCCCGTCAAACGGCTGACAGTTTGCGTGAAGATATTTCTAGAGATTTGGAAGTTACTCAAAAGAAGTATACCGTTTTGACTTCCAGACAGGAAGAAATAGAAACTGCGCGCGCAAAAATAAAACTTCACGACGAAATAGAAACGCTTATTCCCAAAGTTAAAACTATGCGTTCGGTAGAAGAGCAACGCGCAGATTACGAGAAGAAACGTTATGCTATAACCACCGAACTCGAATGGCAGGAAAACGAACTTAACAGTATAAATCTGCAATTAGAAGAAAAACAACGCCAGTATGCGTTGTCGCAAGATAAGCGTAACCGCGTAGACTCTATCAATAACGAATTGAATTACGTTGCGGCGCTGTACGAAAAAAATAAACAACTCAACGAGAGTTTGTTGGAACTTAACGAAAAGCAACAACGTTTGTCTACCGAAAAGGTTATGTATTCTAACAAAATGGACGATCTTGAAAAGTCCATTACGGAAGTTAAAGAAAGTTTGGACGCTTTCAACGTTCCTGCAAAATCTGTCGGAGAATTGTTGGAAACTGTACGCGTTGACGTTAAAATAGACGAGGTTGAGGCGCAGATAGACAAACTGCAAAGCGAAATTGCGGTAAAGGAAAGCCAGATTGCCGAAAAGGAGAGCAATCTCGTAGTACAGACAAAACGTTTCCGTTCGGTAGCGGAACTGGACGTTGCAGTAACCCCGATGAAAGCAAAGGATACTATATTGCAGGTTTTGGACGCAAAGTATTCTAAATTGGAAACAATCAATCAGTCTTTACAGGAAAAAACGCGCAATCTCGAAAGAGCGTTGGAAGATTACAAATACCGTATTTCCCAAATAGAGCAGTCTAAAAGCAAACTTGAAAGCGAACATACAAAACTGATTTTGCGCAAGCAGGAAGAGTTTAAGCGCGAAGTATTTTTAAACAGTCAAAAGGTGTTCAGCGACGACGCTTCGGGCGTATTTGCGGTAACTGCTAACTTTGACGATCAGGAAGTAGAAGCGTTAGACCAAGAAATTTCTGCCCGTATTATGGACAGAGAGTTGTTGATTGAACGCACTTACCAACTGGAAGGTTCTTTAAAGGAAATCAAACGCCATTTGGAAATTAACAACGCCGAAATGGAAACGCTGCAACGGGAGAAAAACAACATCAACAACCGTTACAACGAGATTGTTTCGCAAAACAGCAATGAGACGGTATTTAATTATTTAAAAGCTTTAAATACCGACGGCGGTACAAGATATTTGTTGGACGTTCAGCAGGAAGCAGTGCGCAGCGAAGCGGAACTTTCGGAATTGAAGCGTTCGATAGAGGCTTTGCGCGCTAAGATGTCGGCGTTAAAGTCGCGATTAAAGTATCTGAAAGAAACGCAGCAGCAGTTAGATAGCGCGCAGTCTTCGGTAGACTCGCTTGTTTCTACAAACGATAAAGTAAAAGACGAATTGACTGATATAGGCGACAGACTGTCGGCAAGTTACGAACAGTACAAGTCGGTATCCCGTCAGCTTGAAAGCGTTGATTCCAAGTTGGACGACGTTAAAGGCGCAATTCTCGAAATAGAAAAGACCATCAAGGTAAACGAAGCACAGATTGCCGAATCTAACGAAAAGGCAAAGAAGTATGCCGGCAGCGACGATATTGAGCAAGCTCTTGCAAACTTTAAGTACGATTTGGGCGATGTAGAAAGCGAACGTCAAATGTTAATCGACTCTAAGGCGGAAACGGAAAAAGCAATTTTTGCCAAACGTTTGGAAATGGAAAAAATCGAGTGGCTGTATGATTCTAAGAGCAAAGAGTACGACGAACTGCATCAGGAACTGCAATTTGAGTTTAATTTGAAAGGACTTGATATAGACAAAGTTACGGATAAAGATTTGGAAGGTAATTTTGACGATCTCCGTAAGGCTATTGCAGAGTACGATGCCACCCGTACAACTTTGGCAGACCGAATTGAAAATCTGTACGGCATATTAAAGAACAGACCTGTCGAAGTTGTCAGAGTCGACGAAATCGAAACAAAAGAACAGCAACTTGCAACGTTACGTATGCGTCAAAAAGAGTTGGAAGCACAACGTAAGGAACAGCTTGACGTTTATGTGTCGGCTAGCACGGCCCGTATGAAAGTTACGGCGGCGGCGGCGGAAGCGCGCACATTGTCTAATCTCCGCGTTACGCTTGACCATAACGATTTGATAGGTTTGCTCATTCGCGACAAAATCAGCGCAACGCTTGTTGCGGCAACGCAATATGTAAACGCGTTTACCAACGGCAATTATACTTTGACGGAAGAAGATTACAAAGTAGTTTTGAAAGACGGCGATATTTCAATGTCTTACGAAAATCTTCCTTTAAATATCAAAACGGCGGTTTATGTAGCGTTAATATTAAGTGTGCCTAATACCGATGTGTCTGACGGTAAGTGGTTGATATTTGAAGAACGTATCAATATCGACAAAAAAATTCTTGCCGATATGTTGCTCAATATGGATAATATCAGTTACGTTATCGATGTTTCCAGAGAAAAATAACAGGTAAAATTATGATAAGATTTGAAACAAAATTTAATGCGGAAAAGACCAAGCAAGCAAATTTGTTCGTAATGAAAAAAATCTGGTGGGCATACCTTATTTTTTCATTGTTGTTTGTTCTTTTGGGTGTAATAAACTTAGTTTCAGACGAGCGTGATTTAGTGTTTGCTATTGTCATGATAGCAATCGGCGTGTTGTTTACTCCGCTTTGTATACTGTTGACATTTGCAATCCAAAAGAAATTGAACAAGTCTATGTCTTTGCTGAGCGACGATACTGTGGAAACGTATATTTTTGATGAAGAAAGATTCAGTATCAAAAACGAAAAAGGCGATGACTACAAAGCAATAACGGTGGCAAAATACAGTTATTTCTACAAGGTAATATCTACGCCTACGCATTATATGCTTTACATTTCTTCCCAGCAGTGCCACGTTTTGCCTAAGGACAGTTTGGTTGAAGGCAGTTTGGAAGAATTGGACAAAATTTTCAATCACAATTTGCACGAGAAATTTATCAGTAAAAACAAATAGAGATTTTTCGTAAAGATTGAAAGTAGAATTTAATTTGTTTGAATTCAAAAATACAGTTTTGTTATACTGATACAAAATAACGCTTAATTTGAATTTAAAATGGTTTGATTTAGGATGAATCGGAAAATTGCGCCGCAGTAGTGTGGCGCAATTTTTTGAACAGAAGGAATGTTTGAAAAACGTTATGCACACTCAAAGTTAAACACTTTAAGTGTGCATATTTTTATACTGAATGTTTTAGTAACTCAAATTTTCGAGCGGTCGTTTAACAAATTCAATTGTTGTTTGACGATTAGAGAATGCTGCTAAAAATATCGTTTGTAATGTCGGTATCGGCAGTGATATTAAATACAAATTAAAACAGTAAATATGTTTACAATTTATTCTTCCGCTGCAAGCGCAACTTCGTATAACTTGCGGTACGTTACGCCTTTTTGTCCGAATACGCTTTCGTACAGTACTACTTTGTCAGCCGTAAAAGGTTTGTTGTAAACATCTACGTTTTTCGTAACTTCCGAAAAGGGCAATTCAAAGCCGTAGTTGCGGATAATTGTAATGTGCGGACGGTATGCGCGGCGTTCTACGGTAAAACCCAGATTTTCAAGATTTTCGCCAAGCGCGTCGTGCAATTTTAAAAGGTTTTGCTCTTTGTTGAATTTGGCGCATACAACGTTGCTCGCTCTGAGCACCACAAATTGGTTTACGGATAAATTAGGCGCAGACATATTGCTTACTTTATCCATTGCGCTTTGTAAATATATGAGTTTGCTTTCGTCAATGTTTCCGATAAAATGCAAAGTTATATGGTAGTTGTCTTTAGTAACAAAATTGCCCTTATTAGCAAACATTTCAAATTGCTTTGACGAGCGTTCAAAATTGTCTTTTGCTCTGTCCGGTATTTCCAACGCGATAAATACTCTCATATAACAACTTCCTACAGACATTTAAATTTAATAATGATTATAACATAATTTACAATATTTTACAAGAGTGAAATTTTATATCCATTGCCTTATTAACTGAAAAGTCAAGGTGAATATATGACATTTTAATGATAATATTTTTTTTAAAGTATAAAGACATTGTATTGTAATATTTGAATGGGTTTAGAATTATTAACTTCAAAATAATATAGTTTTACTTTGCAATAAAAAATCAACGGCAAAACTAATGTTAAGCCGTTGAAAAAATATTGTTGTATATTTGTCAGTATGCAGCCACGATGCGCGCTGTATATTCCGACTTAGGTTAGTAATCGGAATTACGTTTTTTTAACGCACTTATTGCCTTTTTCTGTATTTAATTTAGTTAAATACCTTTGAAATAATTTCTTTGCCTTCGATAAAATCTGCAAATATCTTGCCGAGTTCGTTGCCGCCCACCTTTGTAAAGCTGTTTATCATTGTCTGCGGTGTTGCAACGGTAAATTGCGCTTGGTCAAAATAATTTGATAACGCTTTTAAAAATTTTGTTTTGCCCATTGTTTCGTACAATGTATTAAACAGTAAACTGCCCTTTATGTATGTAAATATAACGTATTCGTTGTCGTTTTTGTATTGGTCAAGTGCGCGGAAGGATGTGTCTACATGATCGTAGTAGTTTGTCAAAACGTCCACATAACTGACATAATTTTTGGTGTTAGCTTTTATTGCAGTCGTCAGCGGCATAACGCCCGCTTCGTCCAGATACATAAACGTTATAAAGTCTGTCAAGCCTTCGTCTTGCCATGCGTTGGCTATTTGGTCGCTTCCTATAATGCCGTAAAACCATTGATGTGCCGTTTCGTGAGCAACCGCTTCCTTATAACTTTGCGAACCGCTTGTTACCATTGTAAGAGACGGGTATTCCATTCCTCCGTAGCAAAAGTCGCTTTCGCATACAGAGTATTGTTCGTAAGGATATTCGCCTACGTTTTTGTTTAAATATTCAAGCATACCTACTGCAGTTGCCAAACTGTCTTCGCTGTTTTGGTCGTTATAATAGTAGTAGTTTACTTGTGTATTGCCTACTGTATGAGTTAGTTTGTTAAACTTTGTAGATAAAACAAAAGCGAAATCTCTTATTGCCTGCGCCTCGTAGCAGTATGTAACAACTCCGCTTGTAGCGGGAGTCGCCTCTTTAAGGTTTCCGCTGCTGGCAACCGTATATTCTTCCGGCAAAGTTATGCTTACGTTATAGTTGGCAACTTCCGATACAAACGGGTCGCCTATATTGTAGTAGGGAGAGCAATCATAGTTGTCGTTTGCAATATTGCAAAGAATAGGGTAAAAATTGCCTAAATTAACAACGTTATCCGTATAACCTAACCTGTGCATAATGTTTGCCAACTGTATTTGATATGTCATTTCTACCGTAACTTTTTGGTCAGGGAACAATTCTTCGCTTAACGGCGCGGACAAAATATCCATATCTTTCCCTTCAATGGTATAGGCAACGGGCGTTCCGTTTACTTTAACGCTGTCAAATGTAATATCGCCGTAACTGTCGCCGTTAGGATACGCTTTTGCTTTGTATACGCTGGGAACAACGGGAGTAGATGCGCCTTCTCTGTATTGATTGGCGTAAATATGAAATTTGACTGACTGAAAAGCATTGCCGCTTCTGTTTGTCATTGTAACGGTTTGACTTGCGGATAAAATATGCGTTTCGGGGTCATATGCCGCGACTATTTCGTACGAATCTGCTTTTTTTGCCGCGTCGCGCAATTTGTTTGGCGAGCAAGCCGCAAGGATAGGCAAGCAGACGAGTATACATACGGCTAAAACTATGCACAAGATTTTTTTCATTTTATCATCTCCAAAGTATTGTATTGCTGTAAAATTATATGATACCGCAATAAAAACTATGTCAAAGCGTTATTGTTTGAGGTAAGTTGAGTTTTTAAGTTTTGCGGCTTAAATTAAAGTGGGTGTTTAGTCGACAATTTGCGTAAAATTACGGTTAATTCTAATATAACAGCCGATTATGCAGAAAAAGTATTGTCAAAAAAAATTGTAGGTTAATATAATAAAAGAAAATATTTGAGTATAGAGTTACTCTATTTAAAGATGTTCGTCATAAGTTTATGAAGGCGGCTTGTAGCAATAGTATAATTAAAGCAAGTTAATAAGAAGCGATTAAATCTAAAATGGTTTCAATATAGTTGTGATTTCTCTTTAATTTCGGTAAAGAGTAAATCAGATAACGAGTGAAAAAAGGTTAACTCAATGGTTTTGTCATAAAAATTTGATAGATAAATTATAAAAACTAAAATTTTGTATTGATATTCGTCTAAATTGCTTAAAATTTGCTTGCAAATAGTTGACTGTAAAATATTTTTTATGGTAAAATCTCTACATTATCAATTCAAGAATAGTTAACTCGCCGTTATACGCGGCTCCGAAGGTTCTTGTGGTTGACTGATTAGCTTGGAACTAAATAGTTTTTTGGTAGTGAGTAGACTCGGAATTGTTTATAGGCGAGAAGTATACTATTTTGCGAAAGATAGTTGACGTGCCTTGACGCGGTTTCGAGATTTTTTATTTAATAAACATAGGCGAACATTGTTTGCGTAAGGTTGTTTCGCTACGCTCAACAACCCACTGCCGAAATAGGTTTTCGGCAGAACGGTTTTAAAAGAAACATAGCGGTCAAAATTATTTAAAAATTCAAAGGGCGTTTTGCGTTTGACGTCCGACGGCACAAGGCAAAACGCAACAAAATAAAATGGATTGTCCCCGAGTAAGAATATCGGTAACAATAAAACAGAAATAGAAGGAGAGAGAACAATGAAAAAAGCGAAAAGACTTTTAGCGGTTGTAGTGGCAGTTTGTTTACTTACAAGCGTTATGGTAGTTTTTGCCGCTTGTGACAAAACTTTTACGGTCTCTTATTATAACGGAAACGATTTAATAGGTACAGAAAAAGTTCAAAGCGGCAAAACGGCGACAGGGCAGGTAAGCGGCTGGTCGCTTAGCGGCGGACTAAAGACTGCTGACGGCGAAGATTTTGATCTGAAAACGCCGATTACAGCGGATATAAGTTTGTATGGTAATTTTACTAAAAGCGGTAATTATACATACCGTGTAGGTCCTTCCGAACTACCTACGGCGTGGAATTCCCACACTGCTCACAGTGCAAGCACTGACTATATTTTAGATTTTACTACCGAAGGATTGTATTCACTGGATTACAGTGAAGATTTTACAACTTTCAGAATAGTTCCTTCAATGGCAAGCGATTTCCCGACGGATGTTACTGCTGATTATGTAGGAAGATTCGGTGTTGTTGCCGGCGATACAGACAAGGTGTACAGAATTCCTCTTAAAACCAACTTGAAGTTTGATAACGGCGAAGTAATCAACGCTAACAGTTTTGTAAGATCGGTTCGTAACCTGCTTAATCCGCAAGCGGCAAACTTCCGCGCTGACGAGTTGTATGCTGCAGGCGATATGAAAATTTACGGTGCGGAAGCATACGCTAAGCAGAATTCTTATGCTTTAAGCGCATTCGTTTCGGAAAATTACGGCGCTGAAGAATACATCAATCCTACTGCCTTTACAGTAGCGTCAGATTTAGTTCAAGTTGACGGCAAAGATATTGTTATGGACTTGAATAGCGGCGGCAACTGGGGATCTAACGGACTTGCCGCTTATGCAGCAAACGGAGATCTCACCAAGAGCTTGGTAATGGACGAAGAAACGGGAAGAGTTAAGATTTTTGATACTAAAGGAGTGTGGATTCTTACAAGATCACTTGAAGAAGTAGAAATTGGTACAAATCCTGACACGCAAGAGCCTATTAAAGATTACGAGTTCTTTGATCTTGATGGAAATAAACTTCAACAAAGATATGTTAACGACGCAGGTACTGCATGGGTTTACCTTGATAAAGACGGAAACATCAAAGAAGAGTGGGCGGGATGCAGAGCGCAAGATATTTATATTGACGCTTATCAAAAACTTCTCGATGCTGCCGATGAAAAAGGTTGGGTAAAATTAACATCAGAACTTGTAACCGCAACACAAAACGTTATAGCGCATTTACAAGGATACGATTCAGTAGAAGAATATGCTGCGAAATGTGTTACGGATAATAATTTTGTCGGAGTTGATGGCGACATCAATTACGCTTATGTAGAATGGGAAGAAATGGCTTTCTTCGGTCAAACATGGGCACAGTATGATTTTGAAGACGTAGGTTTCTTTGCCGACGGCGACAATGCTTTAGTTATAGTCTTAGTTAACCCGATGGAAGATAACTTCTATCTGCGTAGATCACTTTGCACAGACTTCTATCTTGTTTATAATGAGATGTATGAAAGATTGGCAGATACCAGTACAGGTGTCTATACTAACAGTTACGGTACTAGTATGGAAACCTATGTCGGTTTCGGGCCTTACAAACTTGTAAGTTTCTTAAGCGACAGTAAATTCAGAATGGAAAAGAATCCTTATTGGCACGGTTATTCTGAACCCGAAATGGATGGATTATACCAAACAACAGCTATTGAATACATAGTTGTCAAAAACGACGCTACTCGTTTAGAAATGTTCTTAAAGGGAGAATTAGACAGCTACGGACTTCAAGCAAAAGATATGGCAGATTATGTAAGTAGCGACTACACTTACTTCCAAGATTCCGAATCTACATGGTATGTTGCAATGAATCCGGATGTGGCAACCTATGAAGCGCAGCAGAAACTTGCTGAACCTGTAAATCAAGGATATTCTGTAATTAAGACTCCTATGGCTATATTCGAATTCCGTCAAGCATTGAGTTACTCTTTAGACCGTGCGGCATTCAATCTTCAATTCAACCCGACTGGCTCTGTTGCTAAAGGATTGTTATCATCGGAAATCATTTCCGATCCCGACAAAGGAGAGTACTACCGCGGCACTGACGAAGCAAAAGACGCATTGCTCAGTTTCTGGGGACTTGAAGATGAATGGGGCGAAGGCAAAGAATATGCTACAAGAGATGAAGCAATAGCTTCGATTACCGGTTATGACATTGCAGGTTCTAAGGCTTTATTTGACCAAGCGTATGATAAGGCGGTCGAAGCAGGATATATAACCACGGATATGATTTCTAGCGGCAAATGGGAAGTTCAAATTCTTCTCGGTATACCTGTAACTGTTGATGTTTATACGAAGAGTGCAGAATTCCTTGCAAAGAACTGGACAGAAGCTGTTAAAGGCACTAAATTTGAAGGACATTTGACCTTTAAAAACAGTCAGGAACTTGGCGGAACAACATTCAGTAATTATTTGAAAAACGGTACTGTAGATATGTTGTGGCTTGTGGGTTATCAAGGCGATCAATTTAACCCTTACAGTATGATGGACGTTTATTCCGGCAAATTACAATACGACCCGCTTACCGATAAATCTAAAGTTAATGTAGATATCGAACTTGACGGAAAGTTGCTCCGTGCTACATTGTCCGACTGGATTGCATGCTTACAAAACCAAACCATTCAGGCGAGCGTTGTTGTGGACGGAAATGTTACAACGGAAAAAGTTTCCGTAAACGCAGGCTCCAGCGCTCCTACTGCCAAGAGAGTTGCTATAACTGCTAAGTGTGAAACTGCTATTTTAAATCTCGGTAATCTTATGCCGTTAAGTACCGACGCTTCGGCAATATTGAAATGTATGAGAATTCAATTTAAGACTGAAGATTACATTTTGGGTATTGGTCGCGGAGGATTGAAGTATAACACATATACTATGACCGACGAAGAATTTGCAGCATTTGTTAAAGCGCAAGGCGGCACATTGAATTACAAATAAAAAGTAATTTATTTACAGTTTAATTTGTTATTGCAATTTGTATCGGGGCAATTTTGCCCCGATACTGATTGTATATTTACTGAAATTTATTTTTTGTTTAATAGAGCTATTAAAGAGAAAATGAATTCTGATTTGAAGGAGAGGCAATATGTATCTTTTAAAATACATACTAAAACGCATAGGATTGATGCTATTAACCTTTTTGGTCATTTTTACAATGTGTTTTGTGTTTGTCAAATTGTTGCCTAATATGCCTGCCGAACAATTCGGTAAAGATATGGAACTTATTTTGAAAAGGCGTGAAATGTTGGGTTACGACAAGCCCATCATTGAGCAATATGTTTACTATTTGTTCGGTAGAACAGGGTATATTTACGACAAACTCGATATAAACGGCAATAGGATACAAAGCAAGGACTCACAAGGTAATCTGCTTTGGGAAAGCAGAATAGTTAAGGATGAACACGGCAATAACGTATATAAAACTGACGCTGACGGGAATTACCTGAATGCTGACGGTGCAATTACGAAAGATCCCGCTTTGTATGTACCCGTTACAGAACCTATATTAGATAAGGACGGGAATAAAATACCCGTTTACGAACAAGAGACGGTTTACGATAAGAGCAAAATTCCCGAAGGTGTGGAATACATCCGTAAGGGTATGGGGGGTATTATTCGCGGATATTTCGGTACAAGCGAAGTTTTGTATTTGGGCAGCGATGTGTGGGAAATTTTTGCGAGAAAGATTCCTTATACTGTAGCACTAAACATATACTCAATATTGCTGTCGATTCCTCTCGGTATAGCATTGGGTATTTTTGCGGCATTAAAAAAGAATAAATGGCAGGACCATGTCATTTCGACGGGAGTTATGATTTTCGTTTCAGTTCCGTCGTTTATATATGCCTTTTTGGTGCAGTATATTTTATACTTTAAGTTAGGGTGGACTCCGCCTGTCGCTAACGCTATGGGCGGTGCGTGGAGTTGGACTTTCTTTACTTCGATAATTGCCGCTATTTTGTCTATGTCTTTCGGTACGATAGCGGGTTTTGCGCGTTACACGCGTGCTGAGTTGACGGAAGTTTTAACGAACGAATACATGTTGCTTGCGCGCACAAAGGGTCTTACCAAAGCGCAAGCGGTTGTGCGTCATGCGTTGCGTAATGCTATGGTAGTAATATTCCCGATGATTTTAGGCGAGTTTATTTCGATTATGAGCGGATCGCTTATTATTGAACAAATGTTTTCTATTCCGGGAGTAGGAGAATTGTATATAAAATCTATACAAGCGCAACCTACACCGGATTATAACTTCTTTATGCTATTGACGGGCTTTTACACTTTGATTGGTTTGAGTGCAGGAATTATAATTGATATCAGTTACGGTATTATCGATCCGAGAATCAGAATGGGGGCGAGATAATTATGGATAAAAAACAATTTGAAATATACGACTCTATCCCTAAAGAAAAATTTGCCTTTGCTAGCGGCGGAGATATGTTACATGACCAAAAGTTTGACACTAAACCGGTAGGATATATTCGCGATGCGTTTAATCGTTTTAAGAAAAACAAAGCGTCATTGGCCGCCGCTATAATTATATTATTGTTGGCGTTGTATGCCATTATAGGACCGTTTTTAGTAAATTCTAATTATCAAGATTCTTATGCGACGGAAAAAACTATTATTAGTTACAAAGAGTTATTGCCTCGTTTAAAAATTTTTGACGGTACGGGATTTTTGGATGGCAGCAAAACTGTTGATGTAACGGAAAACATTTATACCAGATATAAAGGAATTGCAATTGAAACAGGGCATAATCCTGTTCAAAAAGTTTACAAAGAGTATATTACAAAGGACGAAACAAACAGAGATGTGCAAATGTACCGTATTAGATTGAATACATATTTTGCCAATTCTGCTTTTACATTAACATTGACCAAAGATCAGTATGACGATTTACAAGCGTGGCAGGATGAAAACAAAATCCAAGTAATTTTACCGCGTGCTAATAACCCTGTCAATAACGAAAACAGAATGTTGTTGCCTGATGTATGGTATGATTGCGACTCGCGCGGAAATGCCAAACTTGATAAAGACGGTAATCTTGTTCCGTCTTACTATACAACTGGAGAAGATAACTACACGAGCATAATGCGTTTAGCTGGCGATCCCTACAATCAAGGCAATGTGGAAGGACGGTGGCGTTATGCTCAACGTACAGGCACCGCCTCAAAGGGATACAATTATGTTGTTCGCGTAAGTTCTTATAACTATTTTCAGTATAAGTTCGGCTTTGAGCCCGCGTTTGCTTTTGGTACAAATTCTAGCGGATATGATATTTTCAGCCGTCTAGCAAGCGGTGCGCGTTTTAGCTTCTTGTTGGCAATAGTGGTTTCTGTAATAAACCTTACAATTGGTGCGATTTACGGCGCTATAGAAGGATATTTCGGCGGCGCAGTGGATATGGTTATGGAACGCATATCGGATATTTTGAGTGGCGTTCCGTTTATGGTTGTAACCGTATTGTTCCAGTTGCATTTGGCAAGTAAAGTAGGCGTTGTCGGTTCGTTGATATATGCATTTATATTAACCGGATGGATAGGTATGGCAAGTACTGTCAGAATGCAGTTTTACAGATTTAAGAATCAAGAATATGTGCTTGCCGCAAGAACATTGGGTGCAAAAGACTGGCGTTTGATATGGAAGCATATATTTCCGAATACACTAGGCACTATTATCACAAGCTCCGTTTTAGTTATTCCAGGGGTAATTTTTAGCGAAACATCGCTTTCGTATTTAGGAATTATTAACCTTGACAGCGCGACCATGAGTTCTGTAGGCTCGATGCTTTCTGCAGGTCAAAGCGTAATGACAAGCGCACCGCACGTAGTTTTGTTCCCTGCGTTGTTTATAGCGTTGTTAGAGATTTCTTTCAACTTGTTCGGTAACGGACTGCGCGATGCATTTAATCCGTCATTACGCGGAGTGGAGGGATAATTTATGGATAAAAAGTTAGAAGTAAAAGATTTAGTAATATCCTTCCGCACTGACGGCGGCAAAGTGCAGGCGGTACGCAATATCAATTTTGACTTGTATAAGGGCGAAACGCTTGCTATAGTTGGAGAATCAGGCAGCGGTAAATCTGTTACAAACCGCGCTATAATAGGTATACTTGCAGGAAATGCTATTGTGGAAGGCGGCGAAATAATCTATGACGGACAGGATTTGTTGAAGATTTCAGAAGAGGAATTTCATAAAATCCGCGGCGATAAAATCGCAATGATTTTCCAAGATCCCATGTCCAGTCTTAATCCCATTATGAAAGTCGGCAGACAGCTTACCGAAGCAATGCTTTTGAAGAGTTCTGCAAGCAGACGTAATGCGCGCAGGAATTTCAACGGCAAGTTGAAGTTGTTGAATGCTATAATGGACGAGATCGACGAGGGTAATGCCGAGAAAATTGCTTCCAATAATGCAAAGTGTAAAACATTTGACAATTTTTGTATTGCAAGTACTCGTTTGGAAAATGCTTACAACGAAATTTACCGTCATGCACTTGAATTGAAGTTGGATATCGAAAATAAATTGTTTTTGCTTTCTAAAAAACAAAATTTGGACGGCAAAAAGGCTCTTAATCTTGTTTTGAAACATATTGAGAGCACTTATCATCCCGACATTGTCGTAAAAGATGCAAGATTGGAGGCAGATCTTGCCGTTATAAGCAACACTGCGTCAAATACCAAAGGTTTCGTTAAAGAGTTGCCGCAAGATTGTATTGATGCTTTAACTGATATTGTAGACATTATTGACAAGTCCACGCAAAGACCCAAACCGAATTATTTTACGTTAGGGTATTATATGATGCGCAATCCTGAGGCGAATCTTGACGATATGCCGATAGACGAGTTGACGGAAATGACGCGTAAATACTTGGACGACGAGTTTATGCTTGGCTTTATCAGCAACGGCACGGGCGCATTGGAGTATAATCACCGTAATAAAATTACTATCAAACAACGGTTACTTCCCAAAACAGAGGAAGCGTTAAACTTTTTCCGTAGCGACATATTGGATAAAAAACAATCTTATGCGTTGGCGAAGGAATTGTCTTCGTGGGTTAAAGACGCAATTGACCATTTGAGAGTAAGTAAAAACTCCGTTGAGTACACTTTCCATTCGAGTTTAACGGAAGCGTTGGACAAGTATTTTGCAGGTATTAAAAATAATCCTAAGGAACAGGCAAGATACGACAAACAGCAAAAGAAATACCAAGCACTGGTTGCGAAAGGGAAATCTCCCGACTGGAAGGTTGTGCCTGCCGCTTTGGTTGATTTGGATCTCGCGAAAAAGAATATCCGTACAGTGTTGCACAATTTGCGCGCTACATACCGTCAAGCAATTGCAGATGCCAATAAATTTGACAGCAATGCGGAAATGGTAGCGCTCATAGACTACCTCACAGAACAAGCGTCCGCGGTTGTGTATAAGATTACTCCAAAGATGGCAAAAGCCAGAGCGTTAAAGTTATTGGAAGAAGTAGGAATTCCCGAACCGGCAATACGGTATAATCAATATCCGTTTGAGTTTTCGGGCGGAATGCGCCAACGTATCGTTATAGCAATAGCGTTGGCGGCAAATCCAGATATTCTTATATGTGATGAACCGACCACGGCTTTGGACGTTACGATTCAGTCTCAGATTTTGGAATTGATTAATCGCATTAAAGCAGAGCGTAATTTGTCTGTTATCTTCATTACTCACGATTTGGGCGTGGTTGCAAATATGGCAGACAGAATTGCGGTTATGTACGCAGGTAAAATTGTCGAGTACGGTACTGCCGACGACGTATTTTATGACCCTCGTCATCCATATACTTGGGCACTTTTGTCTTCTATGCCGGACCTTGATACTAAGGAAAAATTAGAAGCTATCCCCGGTACTCCGCCTAATATGATATTCCCGCCCAAGGGCGATGCTTTTGCTGCGCGTAATAAGTATGCGTTGCAAATAGACTTTGAAGAAGAACCGCCTATGTTCCAGATTTCGGATACACATTATGCGGCAACTTGGCTGTTGCATCCAAACGCGCCCAAAGTTGATCCGCCTAAAATCGTAACAGACCGTATTGCAAGAATGTCTAAGGAGGTAGAATAATATGGCAGAAGAAAAAGAAATTTTACTGTCCGTTCAACACCTACAACAGTTTTTCAAAATGGGCAAGCAGCAATTAAAAGCGGTTAACGATGTAAACTTTGATATCTACAAGGGAGAAGTTTTCGGGCTTGTAGGCGAATCGGGTTGCGGTAAGACAACAACAGGACGTTCAATTATACGTTTGTACGATATTACGGGCGGTTCGGTGTATTTTGAAGGTCAGCGCATCTGTGCAGGCATCAACACTTATAAAGAAGCGATAAAGGAAGCGAAAACAAAGGCGAACGAAGAAATAAAATCTCTAATGCAAGAGCCTCAAACGCTCGAACGCGACGAAAAAATCGCCAAGATAAATGCTGATTTAAACGAATTTATCGTTGTGCAGACGGCGGAAATAAAGGCGGCAAAGCGCGATCACAAATATTGCAATAAGTTTTACGCCGAACAGCAAATGCAACTTGTCCGTGAAAAGTACGCTCCCTTGATTGCGGCGGCAGGCACAGAAGACGAACAGAAATCGTTGCAAAACGAAATGAAAAAAGAATTGCGTCTTGCTTCGAAAGACAGAATTATGAACAAGATGCAAATGATATTCCAAGATCCTATTGCATCGTTAAATCCCCGTATGACGGTGCGCGAAATAATTGCGGAAGGCCTGATTATTCGCGGTATCCGTGATAAAAAGTATATTGACGAAAAAGTTTACAAAGTTCTGGATTTAGTAGGGCTTGTTCCCGAGCACGCAGGCAGATACCCGCACGAATTTTCGGGCGGACAGCGTCAGCGTATCGGTATTGCAAGAGCAATAGTATTAGAGCCGGATATGATTATTGCCGATGAACCTATTTCTGCATTAGACGTTTCTATACAAGCGCAGGTTATCAACTTGCTTAACGATTTGCGTGATAGGCTAGGTTTGACAATAATGTTCATTGCTCACGACCTGTCTGTCGTCAAGTATTTCTCCGACCGTATTGCCGTAATGTATTTCGGTAAAATAGTGGAGTTGACTACGAGCGACGAGTTATTTAAGCACCCGTTGCATCCGTATACTAAATCGCTGTTGTCGGCAATTCCTTTGCCCGATCCGCATTTTGAAAAACAGCGTAAACGTATAACATACAATCCGCTTTCTGCCCATGATTACAGTGAACAGCAACCCTATATGCAAGAAATTGTCGACGGACACTTTATCTACTGCAACGATGCGGAATTAGAGCAGTATAAGAAAGAAATAGCCGAGATTGACTCGAAACAAGTTGAACAATCAAAGTCCGACAGTACGGAAGAAGTTAAAGCTGCAAAGAAACCAAAATCAAAAAAAGCGGATACGGAGACAAAACCGAAATCTACCGCAAAAAAGAAAACAAAGTAACCGTGTTTGAAAAGTAATGAAAAAAGTGTTAAAATATCTTATGCCGATTTTAATTTGTGCTATAGCAACTGTTTTGATTTTGGTCGGGCGCGATGCGTTTGTTAAAAGCGGACAAGATTTAATGAAAGATTTGTGCGACGGATTTGCTGTATCCGGAATCGTGATGTTGGGCTTTGGCGTACTGGTTTTTGCCACTAACGGCGGCACGTTTGATATGTTAGCGTACGGAGCAATCAGATTTTTCAATTTATTTAAAAGAGATTTGACAAAAGTTAAATACCGTACTTTCTACGAGTATCGACAGGCGCAAAATGAAAAGAAACGCTCCTTTTTGCATCTTATTATTATCGGGGCAGGTTTTTTGATAGTAGGTGTCGTGTTTTTGATTGTTTACTATCAGTATTAGAATATGATTTGTTTTGAAATACAGGGAAAAATTTTTCTCCCTGTATTTTTTATATAGGGGGGGGTAGCGATTGTACTTTCAAGTGCAACACCCTGAAATAAAAAAAGAAGTTAATATAAATTTCTGGTATAATTAGTTTACTATAACAAATTCTTGCCAAAGGAGCGTTTATAGGAACAAATCATCTTACCATAGAAGAGCGCTGTTGTATACGGGAATTTTACAAAAGGTAAAAGTTACTGAGGAATTGAAATATTAGCAGGTGGAAGTGCAAGTACCATTGTTTGAGAAGTAATATGAAACAAATCTTTTATGAACTGCAAAACCGCTTACTATCCTCATATTGCATAAGAGAAATATCTTTTACGCCATTCGTTCTGCCTCGGGGGAATTTAACAAGAAATAATATTCACACATTTATGCAATATTTGTCAAAAATAATATGGGTACAAAATAGTAAAAAAACGACAAAAAATTTAAAATTTATTTGTTTAAATTGTTTGACAGTATATTGACTGCTATGTTAAAATAGTTAAGCTGCGTAGTAGGGGCTGACGCGCAAGGTTACTGAGAAAACAGAAAACTTGTAGCCGACCCAGTAATCCCGAGAGGATTGCGACCGAACAATTTTAAGCAGTATCAGGCGTTAAGTGATGTGCAAAATCAAACTGACGCAGATATTTGTAGGCAAATTTTTATTTGCTTTATTAAAAGCCGCAGCGTGAAACACACGGAAGTGTTGTCATCACTTGAAAGTTCGGACGAATAAAACAGAAAAGGAGCAACATTATGGCAAATCAAAGAATCAGAATCAAACTTAAATCTTACGACCACAACTTGGTAGACCTTGCTTGTTCTAAGATTGTAGATGCCGCAGTCAAGATGGGCAGTAAAGTTTCGGGACCTATTCCTCTTCCTACCGAAAAGGAAATAGTAACGGTATTGCGCGCTACGCACAAATATAAGGATGCACGAGAGCAATTCGAACTCCGCACATACAAACGTCTTATAGATATCTACAGTCCAAATGCTAAGACAATAGACAGTCTTACCAAACTGGATTTACCTGCCGGTATCGACGTAAAGATTAAATTATAATATTGAATATATTTGGAGGTGAACTTTATCTATGAATAAAGCAATCATTGGTAAAAAATTAGGAATGACGCAAGTGTTCCTTGCCGACGGAACAATGGTTCCCGTAACGGTAATTCAAGCAGGACCTTGCACTGTTACTCAAAAGAAGACGGTTGAACGCGACGGTTACGAAGCAATTCAACTCGGATTTGAAAACGTTGCAGAGAGAAAGCTCAACAAGCCCGAACTCGGACATTTAAAAGCTAGCGGTGCAACCGTTAAGCACTTGCACGAATTCAAACTCGAAGGTTCTGCCCTTGAGGTTGGCGGAAAAGTAGAATGCGACGTATTTCAAGCGGGCGAATTTGTAGACGTAACAGGCACGTCGAAAGGACACGGTTTTTCTGGCGTTATTAAACGTTGGAATCAACACAGACTTAAAGAAACCCACGGCGTAGGCCCTGTACACAGAGAAGTCGGTTCTATGGGACCTATCAGTAGTCCTTCGCGTGTAATGCCTGGCAAGAATCTTCCCGGACACTACGGTGTTGAACAAGTTACCGTATTAAATCTCTCAGTAGTAAAAGTCGACAAAGAGAAAGGCGTGCTTCTCGTAAAAGGTGCTGTTCCCGGAGCGAAGAACAGTATTGTTTACGTCCGCAACGCCGTAAAGAAATAAGGTGAAAGGAGTACAAAGCAATGAAAGTTAAAGTTTATAATACTAAAGCTGCGGAAGTCGGTCAAATCGAACTTGCCGATGCGGTGTTTAATTGCGAATATAACGAGGCTCTTATTCATCAGGCAGTCGTAGCTTACCAAGCAAACCAGAGACAAGGTACAAAATCAACTCTTACGCGCACGGAAGTACGCGGAGGAGGCGCAAAGCCTTGGCGTCAAAAAGGAACAGGCAGAGCCAGACAAGGTTCTATTCGCGCTCCGCAATGGATTAAGGGCGGCGTGGTGTTTGCTCCCAAACCGAGAGATTTCTCTAAGAAAATCAACAAGAAAATGAAGTCGCAAGCGTTCCGTAGCGCAATCAGTTATAAGATTGCAAATAACGAATTGGTAATTGTTGACTCATTAACGTTAGACGCTCCTAAGACGAAACTTATGGCGGAAATTCTTAAAAACTTTAAGTTTGACAAGAGAACGCTCGTACTGGTTTCCGGAGACAGCACGAATGTTGTAAGAGCCGGCGCTAACATCGAAAAGTTAACGGTTACGGATGCTGCTCTTGCAAACATATATCAGCTTGTTTCTAACGTTGCAATTATTGCGACAAAGGACGCAATCAAGAAAATTGAGGAGGCATATTCGCTATGAATTCCTACGATATAATTAAACGTCCCGTACTTACGGAAAAAAGTTATGCCGGAATTCCTGCTAAAACTTATACTTTTGAAGTAGTTAAGTCTGCTAATAAGGTGGAAATCAAGAAAGCGGTAGAAGAAATATTCGGCGTCAAAGTAGAATCTATCACAACAGCTATCGTAAAGGGTAAGCTTAAAAGACAAGGCAGAACGCAAGGCCATACTCCTGATTGGAAAAAAGCGACAGTACGCTTGACCGCAGACAGCAAGGCTATAGAGTTCTTTGAAAGCTTGTCCTAATAGACGGAGGAAAGAAAAATGGCTATAAAGAAATATAAACCTACTTCTCCCGCGCGTCGTTTTATGTCAGTATCGACGTACGAAGAGATTACGACGACAACTCCGGAAAAGAGCCTGTTGGCGACAAATAAAAAGACAGGCGGAAGAAACTCTACCGGCAGAATCACTGTAAGACATATCGGCGGCGGCAACAGAGTTAAGTACAGAATTATCGATTTTAAACGTGATAAAGCCGTTCCTGCAAAAGTTGCCACAATCGAATATGACCCCAACCGTACGGCTAACATCGCATTGCTCCATTACTTGGACGGCGAAAAGAGATACATTCTCGCGCCTGTAGGACTTAATGTCGGAGATACCGTAGTGGCTAGTCCCGACGCAGATATTAAAGTCGGCAACAATTTGCCGCTTGAAAATATCCCCGTAGGTACGATAGTTCACAATATCGAAATGAATCCCGGTAAGGGCGGACAAATCGCGCGTTCGGCAGGTATTTTCGCTCAACTTATGGCTAAGGAAGGTAAGTATGCGACAATCCGTATGCCCAGCGGCGAAATGAGATTGATACTTTTGAAGTGTCATGCGACAATCGGTCAGGTCGGCAATCTCGACCACGAAATCGTTTCGCTCGGTAAGGCGGGCAAAAAACGTCATATGGGCGTCAGACCTACTGTTCGCGGTAGCGTAATGAACCCCTGCGACCACCCCCACGGCGGCGGCGAAGGCAAATCTCCCGTTGGACGTCCCGGACCTGTTACTCCTTGGGGAAAACCGGCTTTGGGATATAAGACAAGAAAAAAGAAAAAGGCTTCCAGCAAATTTATTGTGAAGCGTGTTAACTAATCGGAGGAAAAACAATGAGTAGATCGGTTAAAAAAGGACCTTATGTTCAACCCGTTCTTTTAAAGAGAATTAAGGAAATGAACGAAAAAGGCGAAAAGAAAGTTTTAAAAACGTGGTCAAGAAGTTCTACAATCTTCCCCGATTTCGTAGGACACACAATAGCGGTACATGACGGCAAAAAGCACGTTCCCGTATATATCACCGAAGATATGGTCGGTTTGAAGTTGGGCGAATTTGCTCCTACGAGAACGTTTAAAGGACACGCGGGAAGCAAAACCGCCGGCGGTAGATAGGAGGAATTGAAATGGCTACAAGAAGTAAAGCGAAAGCCCTTGTGCGTAAGGAAAACAAAGACAGACGCCCCAAGGCAATAGCGAAGTACATTCGTATTTCTCCGTCAAAAGTTCAAATCGTTTTGGATTTAATTCGCGGTAAGGACTATAAAGACGCTGTCGCTATTTTGAAAACAACGGCAAAAGCCGCTTCGGAACCCGTACTTAAATGTATGAATTCCGCAGCCGCTAACGCAGAAGTAAATCTTGGTATGAACAAAGACGCTCTTTATGTTGCAGAATGTTTTGCAGACCAAGGACCTACGCTCAAAAGAATGCAACCTGTTTCTCGCGGTAGAGGTTACCGTATCTTGAAGAGAACGAGCCACATTACTGTTATTATGGACGAGAGAGCGTAAAGGGAGGAAAGATTTTATGGGACAAAAAGTTAATCCACACGGACTAAGAGTAGGCGTAATTCAAGATTGGAACGCTAAATGGATAGCGGACAAAAAGGATTTTGCCAAGTTTATTAAAGAAGACGATAAGATCAGAACTTTCTTAAAGAAAAAGTATTATCAATCCAGCATCAGCAAAATCATTATCGAAAGAAGCGAGGGTAAAGTTATCGTAGATATACATACGGGACGTCCCGGAGTTTTGATCGGCAAAGCAGGTGCAGGCGCGGAAGAAATAAAAGCGGAAATTCAAAAAATGGTTGGCGACAAGGCCGTAACGCTTAACATTATAGAAGTTAAACGTCCCGATATGGACGCGCAACTTGTAGCAGAAGCTATTGCTGCGCAACTTGAAAAACGTGTTTCTTTCCGTAGAGCTATGCGTCAATGTATGGGCAGAGCAACCCGTTCGGGTGCTAAAGGTATCAAGACAATGGTATCCGGTCGTCTTGACGGCGCTGAAATTGCAAGATGCGAACAATATCACGAAGGCAGTATTCCCCTTCATACTTTAAGAGCAGATATAGACTACGGATTTGCGCAAGCATTGACTACGTTCGGTATTATCGGCGTTAAAGTTTGGGTATACAGAGGCGAAATACTTCCTAAAAAGAAAAAGACTGTTAAAAGGGAGGTAACCGAATAATGTTAATTCCTAAAAGAGTTAAACACCGCCGTCAATTCCGCGGAAGAATGAAGGGCACAGCACATAGAGGCAACAAGGTTGCTTACGGTGAATACGGTCTTCAAGCGGCGCAATGCGGTTGGATCAAATCTAACCAAATAGAAGCGGCGCGTGTAGCGATGACGCGTTTTATAAAGCGTGGCGGTAAAGTTTGGGTAAACATCTTCCCTGATAAACCCGTTTCGCAAAAGCCTATCGGAATCAGAATGGGTTCCGGTAAAGGCGCTCCCGAATACTGGGTGGCAGTAGTTAAACCGGGCAGAGTAATGTTCGAAATGTCGGGCGTTTCCGAAGAAATCGCTCGCGAGGCATTGCGTCTTGCCAGCCACAAATTGCCTGTAAAGTGCAAATTTGTGAAGAGAGTCGATGAGGTGAATGCAGATGAAAGCAAGTAACATTCGTGAAATGAATAATGAAGAATTGCAAGCGAAACTTGCCGATTTGAAAAAGGAGTTGTTTAACTTGCGTTTATCTCACGCAACTGGACAATTGACAAATCCTCTTGCATTGAATAACGTTAAGAAAGACATTGCAAGAATTAAAACTGTTCTCCGTCAAAGAGAACAAGCCGCAACCAGCGTTGGCGGAGGTAAACAATAATGGAAAGAAATAGCAGAAAAGAAAGAGTCGGCATTGTTGTTTCGGACAAAATGGACAAAACAATAGTAGTTGCCGTCGTAAATAAATACAAGCACCCTCTTTACAAAAAGACGGTGTCGACAACTAAAAAATATAAGGCTCACGACGAAGAAAACGTTTGCGGCATCGGTGATACCGTAAGAATCGTTGAAACGAGAAAATTGTCTAAAGACAAGAATTGGCGTTTGCTTGAAATCGTCGAAAAGGCTAAGTAGGAGGAAAGCACAATGATTCAACCACAATCAAGACTTAAAGCTGCCGACAACAGCGGCGCAAAAGAACTTATGTGCATAAGAGTCCTTGGCGGGTCTTTCCGTAAGTTTGGTAACATTGGCGATGTAATCGTCGCGTCGGTTAAGAGCGCGAACCCCGGCGGCGTTGTTAAAAAAGGCGACGTTGTTAAGGCGGTAATTGTAAGAAGCGCTTACGGCGTTAACAGAAAAGACGGAACGCACATTCGTTTCGACGACAACGCGGCGGTAATTATCGACGCGCAAAAGCAACCCAAAGGCACGCGTATTTTCGGGCCTGTAGCCAGAGAACTTCGTGAGAAAGATTATATGAAAATCGTTTCTCTCGCGCCTGAAGTGCTGTAAAAGGAGGAGACGTAAATGGCAAGTATGAATGTAAGGTCCGGTGATACCGTCGAAATAATTGTCGGAGGAGTAGAAGACTACGGCAAAAGAGGCAAAGTCATCGTAGCCGATCCCAAAACGGGAAGAGTAATCGTTGAAAATCTCAATTTGGTTACAAAACACAAGAAACCACGTTCAGCGCAAGAGCAGGGCGGTAAAGTCGAAAGACCCCGCGCAATAGATGTAAGTAACGTAATGCTCGTTTGCCCTAAATGCGGAAAAACAACCCGCGTAGCGCACGTTCTCGGAGAACACGGCAAATATGTAAGAAGTTGCAAAAAATGCGGCGCGAAAATCGACGTGAAAGAAGAAAAGAAGCAAGTTAAAAAGACAACGAAAACCGCTTCTAAATCTTCAACAAAAAAATCGACAAAAACAACCGATAAAGCGGTTGCTACCGAAGAATAATAAGGAGGAACAAAATGGCTACAAAGAAAACCGCTGAAACAAGCGTAAAACCGGTTGAATGTAGATTGAAGGCATTGTATAAAGAAACAGTTGTTCCTCAACTCATTAAAGAATTCGGTTATAAAAATATTAACGAAGTTCCGCGTTTAGAGAAAATTGTTTTAAATGCAGGACTTGGCGACGTGAAAGACAATTCAAAATCTTTCCAACTTGCAGTTGAAGAACTGAAAGCTATTTCCGGACAAAAACCGTTGGTTACTAACAGTAAACTGTCTGTTGCTAACTTTAAGGTAAGAAAGGGAATGGCTGTAGGCGCGAAAGTTACCTTGCGCCGTGAACGTATGTATGCGTTTATGGACAAGCTTGTAAGCATTGCCCTTCCCCGTGTACGCGACTTCCGCGGAGTTAACACTAATTTTGACGGACGCGGAAACTACACGTTGGGAATACGCGAACAACTCATTTTCCCCGAAATCGTTTACGACCAAGTGGAAAAGACAAGAGGCTTTGACGTAACTTTTGTTACTACGGCAAAGACTGACGCTGAAGGAAAAGCATTGCTCAAATATTTGGGAATGCCTTTCAAGGCTTAGTCGGAGGTGCAATATGGCAAAAAAATCTATGATAAATAAACAACAAAGAACACCCAAGTATTCCACTCGCGGATATACTCGTTGTTCTATCTGCGGACGTCCGCACTCTGTTTTGAGAAAATACGGAATTTGCAGAATTTGCTTCAGAGAAAAAGCGTACAAGGGCGAAATCCCCGGCGTTAAAAAAGCAAGTTGGTAAAGGAGGAAATACAAATGGTTGTTACAGATCCTATTGCTGATATGCTAACTCGTATCAGAAATGCTATCACAGCAAAACACGCCGACGTAGAAATTCCCGCTTCTAAAACGAAAAAAGCAATTTTAGATATTTTAGTGGCAGAAGGATATATAGCAGGATACGAAGTAATCGAAAAGGAATTGCAAGATTCTTTGAAAGTTACTTTGAAGTACGGTTATAAAGGCGAAAAAGTAATTACCGGTTTAAGACGTATATCTAAACCCGGTTTGAGAGTTTACGCTAAGAGCGAAGAACTTCCCAAAGTTTTAAACGGATTGGGAATTGCAATTGTGTCCACAAGCAAGGGCATTATGACTGATAAGCAGGCTCGCGGTCAAAATCTTGGCGGCGAAGTAATCGCTTACGTTTGGTAGGAGGTAGGAAAATGTCAAGAATCGGTAAAAAACCTATCGCAATACCCGCAGGCGTAACGGTTACTATGGATAACGGCGTGCTGACAGTTAAAGGCGCAAAGGGAACACTTACGCGTACTATTGATTCTGTTATCGGTTGCAATATTTCCGCAAACGAAATAGTAATGGTATGCCCCGATAACGCGTCCGGCGACGTTCAGGCTAAACACGGCTTGTACAGAGCTTTGGTTGCAAATATGGTTAAAGGCGTCCACGACGGCTTTACCAGAAACCTTATCATCAACGGTGTTGGTTATAAGGCGGCTGTTCAAGGCGACAAACTTGTGTTGAACATCGGTTATTCCCATCCTATCGAAGTCGTAGCGCCGCAAGGCATTAAGTTCGAGTGTCCTACGCAAACGGAAATAGTAGTTTCCGGATACGATAAGGAACTTGTCGGTCAAGTGGCGGCCAATATCAAAGCGAAGCGTCCTGTCGAACCCTATCACGCTTACGGCGTCCGTTATAAGGAAGAAACCGTAATCTTGAAGGAAGGCAAGAAGGCAGGTAAGTAAGGAGTATAGGTTATGATTAAAAAATTAGACAAAAATGCTGACAGACGCGTTCGTCATGCAAGAGTTAGAAAAAAGGTATTCGGCACAAGCGTTAAACCCCGTCTTTGTGTGTACCGTTCCACAAACTATATCTATGCTCAAATAATCGACGATGTTAACGGCAAAACATTGGTTTCTTCCAGCAGTCTTTCTATGAGTAAGCAACTCGAAGGCAAGACTAAGACGGAAGCGGCAAAACTTGTCGGACAAGATATCGGAGCAAAAGCTGTTAAACTCGGTTTAAACGAAGCGGTATTTGATCGCGGCGGATATATTTACACAGGCAGAGTAGCGGCTTTGGCTGACGGCGCAAGAGAAGCCGGTCTTAAATTCTAGTAGGAGGCGGTAAGATGGAAAACGTACAAGAAGTAGAAGTTGTCGCAACAGAAGTTGCGCAAGAACAAGCTCCGCAAACGCAAGAGCAACAACAACCCAAACGTAATTTCCGCGACGGTCGTCCCGAAAGAAAAGGCGGCAGACGAAATAATCGCGAAAGAGACAACAGAGAAGACGACGGTCTTATCAAAAAACTTGTTGCCGTTAACCGCGTAACCAAGGTTGTTAAGGGCGGACGCACAATGCGTTTCTCTGCACTTTGCGTTGTAGGCGACGGTAAAGGTATGGTCGGAATCGGTATGGCTAAGGCTGCCGAAGTTCCCCAAGCTATTGAAAAGGCTAATTTGAGAGCAAAGAAAGCAATGGTTAAAATTGCTTTGGTGGATACGACAATTCCCCACGAAACAATCGGTAAATTCGGAAGAGGCAAAGTTTTGCTTATGCCCGCTCAACCCGGTACCGGAGTTATTGCAGGCGGTCCTGTAAGAAACGTTTTGGAAGCTGTCGGCATCAAAGATATTCGTACAAAGTCCTACGGTTCTAACAATCCGATTAACTGTGTAAAAGCTACGTTTAACGGACTTACGAATCTTCGTACGCGCGAACATATCGCAGAATTACGCGGTAAGTCGCCCGACGAAATTTAAGGAGGGAAGCTATGGCAGACAAGAAAGAAGAAGTTGTTATAGAAGTCGTAGGCGAAACAGCCGTTAAAAAGACTTCTGCTAAAACGACGAAAACTTCGACAACTACTAAAACAGCAACAGCAAAGACTACGGCAGCAAAATCTGCTACAACTGCAAAGAAGCCTGCCGCAAAGAAGACGGCGGCTGAAGTTAAGGTTGAAGAACCCGCAGTACAAGAAAGCCCTGTTACTGAAACGGTTGTTGCCGAAACAGCGCAGGCAAAAGCTCCTGCAACTAAGAAAGTAAGCAAAAAACAAGCTACAAAAGCCCCTCTTTATATTAACGGAAGATATGTAGTAGAAAAACAACTTCCCGCAAAACCCAAGAAAGGCGCTAAACCTTACGCTGATGCAAAAGGTAGCGTAAAAGTTACTCTTGTAAAGAGTACGGCGGGTTGTTTGAAAGATCAACAAGCAACTGTTAAAGCGCTCGGACTTACGAAAATCCGTTCTAGCAAGGTGTTGCCCGATAACGATGCAACGCGCGGAATGATTTTTAAAGTTAAGCACTTGGTTGCAGTGGAAGAAGTTAAGTAGGAGGCTAATATGAGAATACATACAATTCAACCCGCAGTCGGCGCAACGACCGCCGAAAAAAGATTGGGTAGAGGTATCGGAAGCGGTCTCGGCAAAACCAGCGGTAAAGGACACAAGGGACAATGGGCAAGAAGCGGCGGCGGTGTACGTCCCGGCTTTGAAGGCGGACAGACTCCCCTTGCAAGACGTCTTCCGAAACGCGGTTTCAACAATAAGTTTGCAGTTAATTACGACATTGTAAACGTAGAAGTTCTCAATATGTTCGATGAAGGAACGGTTGTAACGCCCGAATTGCTTGCTGAAAAACGTATTGTTAACAGCAAAAATAACGGCGGAGTTAAAGTTCTCGGTAACGGACATCTTACCAAAAAACTTACTGTCAAGGCAAATAAGTTTTCCGCTTCGGCAAAAGCAGCGATAGAAGCGGCAGGCGGTGTCGCAGAGGAAATCTAATAATGTTTGAAACCATAAAAAACGCCCTGAAAATTAAGGACGTCCGTAACAAAATATTAATGACAATCTTGTTTGTTATTATATTCAGACTAGGTTGTGTAATCACTATTCCCGGACTTAACAGTATTGAGTTTGAAGAAGGAATGAGTATTTTCGGATTGCTAGATTCGATTACAGGTAGCGCGCTAAGTCAAGGAACGCTGTTCTCGTTGGGAATTTCTCCCTATATTAACGCGTCAATTATCGTTCAGTTGTTGACGGTTGCGATTCCCGCTCTTGAAAGAATGTCTAAGGAAGGGGAAGAAGGCAAAAAGAAAATCGATAAGATAACGCGTTGGGTAACGTTAGCATTGGCAATTATCAGCGCAGTAGGTATTTTCCTTACGTTCAACAACGGTAGCAGCGTATCCGGCGAATATATCAATAAGGCGTGGTTGGGCGGTTCAGGTACTGCTATTTACAACTTTTTCAATTCGACAGGCGGCACATGGGTTATGGGCATATACGTTGTTATTATGCTTGTAGGCGGAAGTATGCTGTGTATGTGGATTGGCGAACGTATTACTGAATACGGCGTTTCTAACGGTATTTCAATGCTTATTTTCGTAGGTATTATTTCTACGGCCGCACAACAATTGTTCAAAACTTTCGGCGGCGGAAACTGGATTGAAGCGATTATCTTTGTTGTAGAACTGATATTGGTATTCGGTTTCATTGTTTGGGTTGACGGCGCAGAACGTAAAATTAAGGTTCAGTACGCCAAGCAAGTTAAAGGCAACAAAATGTACGGCGGACAATCGACGTTTATTCCTATCAAGGTAAATGCGTCCGGCGTTATGCCCCTTATCTTTGCTTACGCTATTATGAGTTTCCCCACAATGTTAATACAGACATTTTGGAACGACAGCAATTTTGCCAATTGGTGGGAAACGTGGATGACCGCAACGCAAACAGGCAATGCCGCAGGCGATGTTGTAGGAACGATAGTTTATAACGTAGTTTTGGCAATCTTGATATTTGTGTTTGCGTACTTCTATTCGCAAATCCAATTCAACCCTGTTGAAATCTCCCGTAACATTCAAAACAACGGCGGATTTGTAACAGGTATCAGACCCGGTAGAGAAACGGCAGAGTATTTGCAAAAGGTAGTATCCCGCATTACTTTGTGGGGTGCAGTATTCCTTGCAATCATCGCTTTCATCCCGTCTATTTTGTTCCAATTACCGGGGTGGCTAGGCTTAAATATGGCGTCAGGACTCGTATCGAGTTTCTCTACGACAGGTATGCTGATTTGCGTATCGGTAGCGTTAGAATTCAACAAGGCGCTGGAAAACCAAATTCTTATGCGGCATTACAAGGGCTTACTAGGCTCTAACTCTAAAGGATTCTTGAAATAATATGAACATTATCTTGTTAGGCGCGCCCGGTAGCGGCAAAGGCACTATGGCGCAAAAGATTATGAACGAACTACAAATACCTCAAATATCCACAGGGGATATATTCCGTAAGAATTTAAAGGAAGAAACCCCTCTCGGATTGCAGGTAAAAGACATTATGGCTCGCGGCGATCTCGTTCCCGATGAAATTACTATCGAAATCGTAAAGAACAGACTTGCCGAGAGCGATTGCGCAAACGGGTATATTTTGGACGGTTTTCCCCGTTCGTTAGTTCAGGCTGCGGCGTTGGATACTTTCCAAAATATCGATTGTGCAGTAAACCTTGACGTTGACGAAGAAGCAATTGTCAAGCGTTTGTCGGGACGTAGATTTTGTCCTGACTGCAACGGTACATTCCATATATCAACGCTTCAAAATGCGGCAGTTTGCCCTTCTTGCGGCGGCAAGTTGATTATTCGCGCGGACGACAGCGAAGAAACGGTACGCGAAAGGTTGAGAGTGTACTACAAAACGACATTCCCTTTAATTGAGTATTACTCAAAACAAGGAAAACTTTTGACTGTAGACGGAAACGGTGCAATTGACGATGTCTACGGCAGAATAATGGCAGTTTTGAAAAAATGATTTTAATTAAAACCGACTCGCAAATTGCGTATATGCGCAAAGCCAATATGATTGTAAGAGACACTTTGAATTTGCTTTGCGAGCATACTAAACCGGGTGTATCCACCTACGACTTGAACAAACTGGCGCACGAATACATTGTTTCGCAAAACGCGGTACCTAGTTTTTTAAACTATAACGGCTTTCCTGCAAGTATATGTGTTTCGGTTGATGCCGAAGTTGTTCACGGAATACCTAGCAAAAAGAAAATTTTGCAAGAAGGACAAATCGTTTCGTACGATTGCGGTGCTATATTTAACGGTTGGCACGGCGATGCGGCGCGGACGTTTGCGGTGGGAATAATTTCTCCCGAGTGTCAGCAATTGATTGACGTTACCGAACAGTGTTTCTTTAAGGGCGTCAACAGTATAAAGGCAGGCGAAACGCGTCTTGGAGACTTGGGCAGTGTTATTCAAAATTATGCCGAAAGTTTCGGATACGGCGTGGTGCGCGAACTTGTAGGACACGGTATAGGCCGCGAAATGCACGAAGATCCCGACGTCCCTAATTTCGGACGCGCGGGGCACGGTATGAGGTTGTCTTCCGGTATGACTATTGCGGTAGAACCTATGATTACTATGGGAACGGAAGCAGTTGATTGGTCATCGGACGGTTGGACGGTAAAAACCCGCGACCGTAAGCCTGCGGCGCATTACGAAAATACAATTGCAATACTGGATAACGGTATAGAAATATTGAGTTTATAGGTGATTATGAACGATACAGGTATAGGCATAGGCAGTGTTGTTCTGTCTAAGCAAGGTAGAGACAAGGGAATGTACTTTGTCGTCGTAGCATTAGACGAAAAACTCGGTTACGTTTATTTGGCTGACGGCGGAATGCGCAAACTCAATGCTCCCAAGCGCAAGAATGTCAAGCATGTGTCTCCTAGCGGTGTTACGCTTGATTCGATTGCGTCTAAATTAACTTGCGACAAAAAAGTATTCGATAGCGAAGTAAAAAGCGCGTTAAGACAATTTAACCAACAAAATATAGGAGAAACAAAATGTCAAAAGACGATGTAATCGAAGTTGAAGGCGTAGTTGTAGAAGCGCTCCGCAATGCAGAGTTTCGGGTAAGACTTACCAATAATCACGAAATTACCGCTTACGTTTCGGGCAAATTGAGGATTCACTCAATCAGAATATTGCCCGGCGATGCAGTTAAGTTGGAAATGAGCCCTTACGACCTAACCAAGGGCAGAATTGTTTGGCGTACTAAGGGCGTCCAATCATAAATCTTGTAACATACTACATTTACAATGCGGCTGTTTGCCGTATCAAGGAGGATAAAATGAAAGTAAGACCGTCTGTAAAACCGATGTGCGACAAGTGCAAGGTCATCAAACGTAACGGGAAAGTTATGGTAATTTGTTCCAAATATCCCAAACACAAGCAAAGACAAGGCTAAGAGTATTAAGTCTGCGTCAGCATAAGCGTGGCGTTAACTTAGGATACAATCACGTTAAAAGCAAAGCGACATCATTCCACTTAGGCTCGCTGACCTTTGCGTGTTAACATAAAAATTAAAATAATAAACTTTTTAAGGAGAAAAACAAATGGCTCGTATTTCCGGTGTAGATTTACCCAGAGAAAAACGTATTGAAATCGGCTTGACCTACATTTACGGAATCGGACGCACAACAGCCAAAAACATTTTGGCGGAAACGGGCGTCAATCCCGATACGCGTGTTAAAGATTTAACAGAAGACGACGTATCAAAAATCCGTGATTGTATAGAAAAGAATCTTCACGTAGAAGGCGATCTTCGCCGTGAAGTTTCTATGAACATAAAAAGACAAATTGAAATTGGTTCTTACCGCGGAATCCGTCATCGTAAAGGACTTCCCGTAAGAGGACAATCTACAAAACAAAACGCCCGTACAAGAAAAGGACCCAAACGTACCGTTTCTCGCGGCAAAAAAGCTAAATAGGAGGGAGTGAGCAATGGCAGGTAAAAAAGTTGTCAAAAAAAGACGCGATATAAGAAAAGTTGACAAAGGACAAGTACATATCCACGCTTCCTTCAACAACACAATTGTAACCTTTACCGATATGAACGGCAATGCGTTGTCCGCTTGCAGTTCGGGAGCTTTGGGTTTCCGCGGTTCTCGTAAAAGCACAGCATTTGCGGCTCAACAAGCGGCAGAAGTGGCGGCTAAAAGTGCTAAGGAATACGGAGTACGTTCGGTAGAAGTATATGTAAAAGGTCCGGGACAAGGACGTGAATCTGCAATCAGAGCTTTGCAAGCGGCAGAAATAGAAGTTACGTTGATTCGCGACGTTTCGCCTATAGCACACAACGGATGCCGTCCGCCCAAGCGCAGAAGAGTTTAGTTAAAGGAGATTATCGAAATGGCTAGAAATACAAGTGCAGATTGCCGTCAGTGCAGACGCGAAAAATGTAAACTGTTTTTAAAAGGCGACAGATGTTATACCGATAAGTGCGCTATAACCCGTCGCGGTAAAATACCCGGAGTACACGCTGATTCGAGAAAGAAAGTTACCGAATACGGATTGCAACTTAGAGAAAAGCAAAAGACTAAGAGAATTTACGGACTTCAAGAAAAACAATTCCACAAGTATTACGAAGAAGCCGAACGTCTTAAAGGCGTAACGGGCGCAAATATGCTTGTTTTGTTGGAACAAAGACTTGATAACGTAGTTTACCGTATGGGTATCGGCGTTTCGCGCAGTCAAGCAAGACAATTTGTCAACCACGGACTTATTACCGTAAACGGCAAACGCGTAACAATCCCCAGCTACTCGATAAGAGTAGGCGACGTAGTGTCTATTAAAGAAAACAAAAAAGAACAACCTTTGTTTGTTGAACTTAAGCAATCAAAAAAACCGAATAATCTTCCTAAATGGTTGGACTTCGAGCCCGCCGAACTTACAGGTAAAGTACTGGCAAAGCCTACGAGAGAAGATATCGATATGAATATCCAAGAACATATGATTGTCGAGTTGTACTCGAAATAATAGGTATATTCGATTCAGTTTGGCTTTATACTGTTGCAACCGAAACAAATCGGTTGCAGCGAACCGCGTACTACTGTTAGTCGCGTAAAAATTTAAATAATAAGGAGATTGTTGTCCAATGATGGAAATAGAAAAACCGGTAATGACTGTTGAAGAAAGCGGACAAAATGCCAGCATAATTAAAATCGTGGCAGAACCTTTGGAAAGAGGCTACGGCATCACTCTCGGAAATGCTTTGAGAAGAGTTTTGCTTGCGGCTTTGCCCGGTGTTGCTGTTGTCGGATTGAGAATAGAAGGTATTCAACACGAGTTTTCAACAATATCCGGTGTAAAGGAAGACGTAACAGACATTATACTGAATATCAAACGTCTAGCGTTGAAGTCTGATAATGAAGACAATGATTTCAGGAAAGCAATATCAATCAGTAAAGTTGGTCCTTGTGAGGTTCACGCAGGAGATATTATAACCGACAGCGAAGTAGAAGTACTTAATCCCGATTTGTACATTTGTACGTTGGAAGAAGGCGCAAGTTTAAATTGCGACTTGTACGTTGCACGCGGATGCGGTTATTACTCTATTGAAAAGAACAAGGAACGCAACAGAGAACTCAAAATAAATTACCCTATAGGATATATCCCCATCGATTCGTTGTTCGGACCTGTCAAAAAGGCAAGTTACAACGTCGAAAGCGCTCGTGTCGGACAAGATATTACACGCGACAAGCTTACGCTTGAAGTAGAAACCAACGGCGCATTTTCGGGCAGAGAAATAGTATCCTTAGCGGCAAAAATTATCGAAGACCATATCAAAATGTTTGTAGATTTGTCGGAGAATTTCAACAGAGATATTCTTATTCCGCGTGAAAGCGACAATCACAAGCGTGTTCTCGAAATGAACATTGACGATATGGACTTGTCGGTACGTTCTTATAACTGCTTAAAGCGCGCGGGAATACAAACCGTTGAAGATCTTACTTGCAGAACGGAAGACGATATGCTTAAAGTAAGAAATCTCGGCAGAAAATCGTTAGACGAAGTTATTGCAAAACTTGAAAGTTACGGTCTGTCTTTGAAAAATAAGGATGAATAGGAGAATCGCACAATGGCATCACATAGAAAATTAGGAAAAGCAACGGATTTGAGATTGGCTCTTTTGAAGAACCAAGTTTCTCAGTTATTGTGGAACGGCAAACTCGAAACAACCGAAGCTCGCGCAAAAGAAGTTCAGCAATTGGCAGAAAAGTACATAACGCTTGCAGTCAACACTTACAAAGATACCGTAGAAGTAGAAAAAGTCAAGATTGTAAACGGTAAGGAAACGACGGTAAAAGTAGTAAACGACGGCGCAAATAAACTTGCCGCAAGACGTACGCTTATGTCTAATCTTGCAGATTTGCAAGAAACACGTCAGCCTAAGGAAAGCAAAACGGAATACAACCTCCGTACAAAAGCAGTTAAGCATCCTTTGATAGAAAAAATGTTTAACGAATATGCTCCTAAGTTTGACAGAATTGCCGAAGAAAAAGGTCAGCGCGGCGGTTATACTGCAGTTTACAAAATGACTCAACGCCGTGGCGACGGAGCGGAAATGGCTCTTGTTGTTGTTCTGTAATAATTAGAATATTGTTAAATAGCAAATAAAAATCCGCATAACGTTATGCGGATTTTTGTTTTACGCTGATAACTAAGGCAAAGTTCGGCGGAAAGTTATTGTTGCTGAATATAAGATTACTGAAACGGCAAAAGTGAGTTGACCGGTGTTGGATAGTAAACGTCTGCTTTCGCCGATTTTAATGCGTTGACGGCATTGTGGATTAGTAAGCGTATTTACAGCGAGCAAAGTAACGTACGGGTGTACGTTAATCAAAATAAATATGTAAATTTTAATTTTTTTTTAGTTAATTTTAACATTTTTATTGACGGGGGGGGGGCTAGGTGTATAATGTATGTGGCTTAAAAATAACTTAGGAGGAAATATTATGGCAGAAAATTCAGTCGCTTGTGAATCACGTTTCACAGGCGGGGCGTTTGCGAATTTCGGTGTAAATTTTGCCGTTAATTTTGTAGGCTTGATTACGCTCGGTTTGGCGTATCCGGCAATGAAATGCTGGCAGATGCGCTGGGAATGCGAACATACTTATTATGACGGCAAACAGCTTTCGTTTGACGGTACGGGAGGACAGTTCTTCGGTTTGTTTATCAAAACGATGCTGCTTTCGTTAATTACGTTGGGAATTTATTACATACTTTGCGGAAGCGTGGCTCTCGAAAAGTGGCGTACCAAGCATACGCACTTTGTAGGAGAAGAGGATGTTGAGTCCGAATTCGACGGCAAGTGGTATCAACTGTTGGGGGTAAATTTGCTTACGGGATTTGTAACGATGATTACGTTGTCTTTCGGTATTTACTGGGCGCATTGTTATTCTGTGCGTTGGCAGTATAACCATCAAACGATAAGCGGACAAAGACTCAATTTTGACGGTAAAGCTATGCAGTATTTCGGTTCTTGCATTAAATGGGCATTACTCACATTGATAACGTTTGGTATTTATTCTTTCTGGATGGCAGTTAAAACCAAAAACTGGACGTGCAAACACACTCATATATTGACAGGCACTGCAGGAAGTATCGAAGAATAATCAATCGTTCTTAGCCGCCGATTGACTGTGTTGGATATTTTTAAAAAAGTGAATGTTGATATAAAACCCGCCTTGTTAATCAAGACGGGTTTTTACTTGCTTTGATAATATTGAAAGTTGCTTGTTAATCAATAGACAAATGCTTTATAATGTGAGATAATTTTACCGCAAAAATATTAAAGGGAGTTTTAAATATGAAGATTACGAATGATATTTTGTATGTAGGCGTAAACGACCACAATGTAGACTTGTTTGAAGGTCAGTATGTTGTTCCTAACGGTATGGCGTATAATTCGTATGTTATACAAGATGACAAGATTGCCGTTATGGATACCGTTGACCGGCATTTCGGCGCACAGTGGTTAGAAAATTTGAGCAATGTTCTTAACGGACGTACGCCCGATTACTTAATCGTTCAGCATATGGAACCCGACCATTCGGCAAATATCTTTAATTTTATATCTAAATATCCCAACGCAACGGTTGTGGGAAACGCCAAAACTTTTGTTATGATAAAAAACTTTTTCGGTAGCGAGCCGACAAACAAGTTGGTGGTGTCGGACGGACAAACGTTAAATCTCGGAAAGCACACTTTGACTTTTGTTTTTGCGCCTATGGTGCACTGGCCGGAAGTAATGGTAACGTACGATTCGACGGACAAGGTGCTGTTTTCTGCCGACGGTTTCGGTAAATTCGGCGCGCTGGACGCTGACGAAGATTGGGCTTGCGAAGCGCGCAGGTACTATTTCGGTATTGTAGGTAAATACGGCTTGCAAGTACAAAACTTGCTTAAAAAAGCCGCCGCATTGGATATCCAAAAAATATGTCCTCTTCACGGACCTGTTTTGACAGAAAATCTCGGCTATTATTTAAATCTTTACAGTATTTGGTCAAGTTACGGAGTAGAATGCAACGGTGTATTTATTGCTTATACTTCCGTGTACGGTCATACTAAGCAAGCGGCGGAATTACTCAAAGAAGAACTTGTAAAACGCGGTTGCCCCAAGGTTTCTACAACCGACCTTGCGCGCGACGATATGGCGGAAGCGGTAGAAGACGCATTTAAATACGGCAAACTGGTGCTTGCTACCACCACATACAATATGGACATATTCCCCTTTATGCGCGAGTTTATAGAACATTTATCGGAGCGTAATTACCAAAACCGCATAATAGCAATAATCGAAAACGGCAGTTGGGCACCCAACGCCGCAAGGGTAATTAAAGGAATGTTAGAAAAAAGCAAGAATATTACATTTGCCGAACCGACGGTTACAATCACTTCCGCATTGAGCGAACAAAACCGCGCAGATATTGCCCGTTTAGCAATAGAACTCACAAAGTAAATATTTAAAAAATATCCCTCCAAAAGCGTTTAACTTTTGGAGGGTTTATCTTTGTCGTCCTTTGCAACAAAACTGTCGAACTATTGTTTTTACTTTTAAAGTCGAGCATTGCGAGTGTATTAACAAGTGTTAAGTCTTTATTTTAAAATTCACTCAACTTTGTTCCGCCATTAAGCAAAGATAATTTTTTTGCAAAAGAAAATCACTGGCGGCATAAAAAAGTTATCCATATAAAGTATTTTATTCTAACCAAACAGGAACACACGCAAAAAACAATATTATATTTCAATAAGTTAATCTAAAGGCGTAACTAACGTTATTAAAAATATCAGCAGGGCAAATAGCGCAATCGAAAAAACAAGCGTAAACACTCATTCTGTAGTTAGGACTTGTAGTATTTTTTATTTGTTTAATTCGTGTCCAACTAGTACGTCGATACTTATGCCGTAGTAATCTGCAAGTTGTTCGCAATAGGCGATGCTTGGCAAAACCTTGCCGTTTTCCCAGCGACTTAAATTAGCATTGTTAATTCCAGTATCTTTTTGTACGTCCAATAAAGTCTTATTTCTTGCAAGTCTGTGTTCTTTTAATATCTTACCATAGTCTTTCATAAATATCACCATAAGTATTTTACTACAAATATGTATAAAAAACTTGACTTCTGCATATTTGTAGAATATAATTTTTGTGAGCATATTTTATGGCAAATGTTATAGGAGAGATAATGTTATGGACGAAAAATGCAATGCAACTATTTGCTCAAATTGCAAATACTTTCAACGGTATTATGTTCTTGGGTGCAGTCGTACTTTTAAACCCACACAGTTGGGGCGCTGTGTAAATACCGATATTGCGCAATCGCTTTCAACTAAACACATACGGAAAGATGACGGCTGCGATTTGTGGCAACCGTACGAATTGCAGAAACTGAATATTCAATATAGTTTGGAATTACGTTTACAAACAATCGGTAATGATGTGGCGGATATTCTTGCTGTTTTGCGCGATGTAAAATAGTTTATAATTAAGTATAGAGAGTAAAAAATTATCTTTGCTTAATGGCGGAATAAAGTTGAGTGAATTTTAAAACAAAGAATCATCACTTGTTCATACACTCGCAATGCTAGACTTTAAGAGTTAAGGCAACGATTTGACAATTTTTCTTGCAAAGGATGACAATAAGCAAACGACTCACATATCAATTTTGTGAGTCGTTGAGTATCTGTAATTCTGTTTAATCTGTAATATTAGTGTTGTCGAACAGCGGCGAAGCAAAAAACTGTTCCAACGTTATTTTGAGTCCGTCGCATATTCCGTAGATTGTCGAAAGCGTAACTGTGTTGCTTTGCGTCATCGTTATAATAGTAGTACGGGGAACTCCGCTCAAATTTGCCAAAGCATTCATAGAAAGTTGATTTTTCTTTGCCAATTCAATTATTCTTTCATAAACTGCGTCTACCAAGCTCATATCAAACACTCCTGTACGGTATACCGACAAGATTATTGTATGGAAAATGTGAAATTTTAGTCGTTGGTATACCGACAGTCGGTTGACCGACACATTTTAAAGTGTTATAATTTGTGTTAGAGGCGAAAAAAATGAAAGAAGAAGAGTTACATTACATAATAGAACAGCAGGATTATGAAAATAAGCAACGTATATGGAAGAAAGTGGTGGAAAGTTTATCTAAAACATACCCGCAATTTAGCAATCAAGAAAAAGATATAGACAAGGGTTGCAAATCAAATTGTGATAAACAAAAAACAACAGAATAAATATCCGTTAAAATACGTAGACTGTTGCTTTAAAAAATACAAAATTATTTTATATTGTGTTTTTGCATTACTTTATCTATGTCGGTACCTTGCGTAAATTCGAGCAGGGCATCAGCGGCGCTGTCGAATACGGGGGCAAGCGTAGTTTTGTCGTCTTCATTCAGTTGCGACAGGACGTAATCGACAAGTTGCATAGGAGTATCTTTGCCTATGCCTATACGCACGCGCGGAAAGTCGTCTGTTCCCAGCAGTTGAATTATATTTCTCATTCCGTTGTGGGTTCCTGCCGAGCCGTTTTTGCGTATTCTCAATGTTCCTAGCGGAATATCGACGTCGTCGTAAACAACTATCAATTTGCCCTTTTCAATTTTATATTTATTCGTCAGTTCCACAACGGCTTGTCCGGAAAGATTCATATACGTTACGGGTTTTGCAATTATAACTTTTTCTCCGTTTACGCGCGCGTGAGCAGTAACGGATTTGCATTCGACTTTGTTAAATTCAACGCCGAGTTTTTCTGCAAGTCTGTCTACTGAGATAAAACCCATATTGTGGAAAGTATTCAAATATTTTTTGTCGGGATTGCCGAGTCCTATTACTAAATACATTTTTGCTCCAAAACCAGTTGTTTAATATTTGTAATAATAGTTTCTAAATCTTTTAGCGCCGTTGCTCCGTTATCGTCGTTATACATATTTTTAAACAAACTAACGAGATTTTTTTCAAAATCGGCAGGCAGAATTTTACATTCGGATTTGCACAAAGATATCAGGCGTTTTTCGCCGTAATGCGTTTTTTCGTTTAATGCAAAAATTAAATCGAAGTAGGAGGCTAAAAATTCCGTAATTCTGTGGTTAATGCTTACCAAATCGTTGCGCGCAAACGCTTTTTTTATTTGAGTATTATACGCAGGCATCGAGTCGCTCAACAATTTGAGTTGACGTTTTATAATAGCAGTTTTAAGTTTTTTAGGATATGGAATATCGTATTTTTTCTGTGCCGCCGTCAATTTGCCGTTTCTGTCAAAGACGATTTTGCAGTTAAGCAAATTATGCCACATACAGGTATTGTAGGCATTAGAAATTTGTGAGTATAATACCACGTTTTCTGTGTTTTGGCAAAATTCGTCCAAATTACGGTACAATATATCTATATCTATTCCGCTGTTTAAAATACAGTTGTCTTCGTATTCCCAAAAACTGTTGCCTATTTCCATATAACTGCAGTGTTGCGAAAGCAAATCTTTGCGTATTTCTTCGTTTATAGGAGAGTTTACATAGACATAAACGTCGTAATCGGATTTTTCGTCAAAGAATTTACCTGCGCGCGAACCGCCTATGGCAATTGCTTCTACGTTGTCTAATTGCGAAAACTTTTTGAAAAGAATATCCGGCATTTACTATTTACCTCTTGACTGTATCATTCTATCATAAAAGCGTATCTAAGTCATTAGTTTTGTCAATATTTTATTTTAAATCGGCTGTGGCAACTTTTTAAAATATAATGTTTAAACGTACAAGCAAATCTTTTTAAGACTGATTGCAAGGTTTGCTAACGAAAATGTTTAGATACCGTAAAAGTTAATTAGCGGTTATTGCAAATTTTACGTTCTAAAAGTATTTTCGGTAAAACTAAAAATTCAAAATCGGATATAAGGTAAAAATTGCGCGCTCGCTTTACATTAAAATTTTGTTGTGATACAATAAATGCAGAAAATGTATTACTTTTTAGACAGAGTAAATAATAACAAAGCCTACAAGGAATTACTGTCCGCTGCCCGAGATAAAAAATTTATCTCGGCTTTTGGCGTGCAACCGAACGAAAAACCCTTTATAGTTTCGGGCGCGCCCGAATTTGCTTTATATGTCTGTTCGGACTATGTTGAATCTCAGCGGATTTACCGTACGCTTGCGGCAATTTGCAAAGGAAAGGTCGTGTACATTCCTGCGCAGGAAGACGTTTTGCTCTACAAACGCAACGCTTCCAAAAACGTGGTTTTTAACCGTAATGCCGCTCTGCACGCAATTTTGCACGGGGCGGACTGCGCTGTTTGCTGTATCGAAGCGCTTATGCAATATTTGCCCGAACGCGAGCGTTTTTTTAGTGATTGCTTTACAATAAAGAAAGGTGTTTGCTACGATACGGAGGCATTAAAAAGCAAACTTGTCCGTTGCGGTTACAAACGCGTTGACAGTATTTCATCCGAAGGCGAGTTTACTTTGCGCGGAGATATCTTGGAACTTTCTTTGCCGTTTGCAGAACGGTACCGCGTTGACTTTTTTGACGACGAGGTGGAAAATATCAAAACTGTCGGCGGAGACGGTTTAGCGGTAGGAGAAACGGACAAATTTCAAGTTTATCCGCTTTACGAAACGTCAGGACTTTCTGCCGAGAAATTGCCGCTTCTCGAAAAGTATGTCCGCAAAACAAAACTAACGCCTAACGCCGCGGCGCGTATACAGGAGATACTGTCCGACTTGGCGGTTTCGGGCGGCGAACGGGTAGATTCGTCTTGGTTGATACCATTTGTAAAACATTCGGTATTGCAACAGTATCTGCCCGCCGATACGGTAGTCTTTTGGGATGAGCCTAAGCGTTTAATGCAGCGCGTACAGTTTTTGTATAACGAACACGCAACGCGCGTTGCAAATTTGACAAAAGCGGGAGAAGTTTTGCCCATACATTTTGAGTCGTTTTGCGCACAGTACGAAGTGTTTAAAACAGACTTTCCCGAAATTTCTTTGCAAACGTTGCCGTATGCGACGGAGTTTTTTAAACCGCAGGCAGTGTTTAATTTTAAAACAAGCGCCGTGCCTAACTATGCAATGGACGAAGACGCTCTTGTACGTGATATAAAAAACTGGCTGCGTACCGATTACGAAACGGTAATACTTGCAGGCAGCGACGGCGTTAAACCGGTTACGGCAAAATTGGCAGAGCGCGGAGTTTACGTTGTCGAAACGGAAAAACTTACGCATAAACAAGCCGACGCGCTGATATTGCCGCTAAGCGTAGAAAAGGGTTTTGTTTCTCACACTAATAAACTCGTAATAATAGGCGCGCGCGATTTGGGCAGGGGCGTTAGCCAACAGTCTATTAGAAAATCTAAAAAACAGGCGTTTTTATCGGTGGAAAAGGGCGATTATGTCGTCCACGACGTACACGGCATAGGACTTTGCGAAGGCATACAAAAGATAACTTCTCCGAGCGGCGAAGTGAAAGACTACATAGTAGTGCTTTACAAAAACGGCGATAAATTGTATGTTCCCGTCGACAGCACAAATATGCTTTCGCGCTATTCCGGCGGAGAAAATCCGACCCTGTCAAAAATCGGCGGAGAGGACTTCGCCAAAGTTAAAAATAAAGTTAAAGCCGGCATTAAAGAAATGTCGGTCAATCTGCTCAAACTGTATGCTGAACGTGAAAAAGCGCGCGGTTTCAGATATCATATCGACGAGTATTTAGACAACGAATTTCAGCAATACTTTCCCTATAAAGCAACGGAAGACCAACTGCGCTGCCACGAGGAAATTGTAAAAGATTTAACTTCTAACCGCATTATGGACAGGGTATTGGTGGGAGACGTAGGGTACGGCAAAACCGAAGTTGCTATGCGCGCGGCATTTGACGTTGTTTCTAACGGTTATCAGGTTGCGGTGCTTGCGCCGACAACTATACTTGCCGAACAGCACTTCGAAACGTTTAGCGAACGTATGCGGCACTTCGATATCAAAGTGGCGTGTTTAAACCGTTTCCGTAATGCCGATCAACAGCGCGAAATAATGAAATGCGTTGCAAACGGCAGTGTAGACATTGTTATAGGTACGCACAGACTGCTATCAAAGGACGTTGCTTTTAACAAGCTAGGATTGCTTATTTTGGACGAAGAACAGCGTTTCGGAGTGGAACACAAAGAAAAGATAAAAGCCATTAAAACGAATGTGGACGTACTTACGATGTCGGCAACACCCATTCCGCGCACGTTGCATATGGCGTTGTCCGGTATAAGGGATATTTCGACAATTACCACTCCGCCCGTTCAGCGTATGGCGGTGGAGACGTTTGTAGTGGAAGAAAGCGAAGCGCTGATTACCGACGTTATTACGCGGGAACTTGCCCGCGGCGGACAGGTTTATTGCGTGTATAATCGGGTTGAAAGCATAGACCGTTTTGCACATAATTTGGCGGAATTATTGCCCGATGCGCGTATAGTGGTTGCGCACGGACAAATGGGAGAAAACGCGTTGGAAGACGCTGTCCGAAAATTTGCGCAAGGCGGAGGCGATATTCTCGTGTGCACGACAATAATCGAAAACGGCATTGACATCCCCAACGTTAATACGCTTGTGGTAATGGACTCGGACAAACTCGGGCTGTCGCAACTGTATCAATTGCGCGGCAGAGTTGGCAGAAGCAACCGCCTTGCTTACGCATATTTTACTTACCGAAGAGACAAAGTTTTGAGCGAAGTTGCATACAAGCGGTTGTCTTCTATTACGGAATACAGTGAACTCGGAAGCGGTTTCAAAATAGCTATGAAAGACTTGGAAATACGCGGCGCGGGTAATATTCTCGGGCGTGAACAGCACGGGCATATGATGAAAGTCGGGTACGATATGTATGCGCGGCTCTTAAAAGAGAGCATTTCCGAATTGAAAGGCGAAAAGACGGAGCAGCAGATTGCTACCGAAATTACGGTTGATATCGAGGCATACGCTCCCGACAGTTATATTGCGGCGCAATCGGACAGAATGAATTTTTATCAACAGTTAGCGGCTTGTAAAACGGTAGAAGAAGTCGAGTCTATCGAAAGTCAAACCGCAGACGTTTACGGAGTGGCGCCGCGGCAGGTTAATAACTTGTTTGAAGTGGCAAAGTTGAAGATTCTTGCAAATAATGCAGGCGTAAGCAACGTTACCGCCAAAACAGGCAGAGGCGAGTTGACTTTTGCTAACCGCGACAGAATGATGTGTAAAAAAGTTTTTGACGCATTGTCCGAAGCAGGAGACAGAATACACGCTTTATCAGGCAGTTACGGGGTAGAATTCGTGTCTACCGATTATATACAAAAGGACAGATTACTAAATTCAATCAAAGAATTTTTGTTAAAAATTCAGCCTTAAGCCCAAAAGACGGCAAAAAATCAATGCTTGTGTTAATCTTAATGTTAAAATGTAAACAAACTGCTTGCCAATTGCAATAAGAAAATGTATAATAGATAAGTATATGTGGCGATATGCCCAAAAACTAACGCCACAAAGGTCAGGAGCATAAAAAGATGAAAAAAGCAAATAAAATACTTACGCTAATACTTGTTGTCGTTCTCATTTGCGGAGTATTGTCAGGTTGCGCAATGTTCGGAAGAAATTCTGCCAAATACCGCGCAATAGTGGCTCTCAAAGTCGGCGACGAAGAGATTACGGTAGGTAAAGTGTTGGATACTTTCAACAATCTTTATAACAATAATCAGGCTTATATCAACGCCGGATACATTACGATTGACAGTTTGTTAGAATCGACAATGACGTCATTGTATAACCAGTATATGAAAGTCGACTCGTATGTAAAAAATCATACTGCCGATAATCACGCATTGGCTTCGGAATATCATAATGCCGGTTATTTGACAATGGAAGAACTCGAATATTGTTTAAGATATATCAAGTATGTTTCTTTCCAGACTTTTGACAGCAGTGTTTTAAGTCAGCTCTCTGTTAACCGTGAGCTTAAGGATGCCGAAACAGAAGATACTTCGAGAGATTTTACCAAACTTGACGAAATTCCCGAAAATCAAAAGTATTCCGAATATCTTTACAATCAAAACTTTGTAAACAAAGATATGGATGAATACTATGATAAATATTTTAAGGATGTAACTATCGGCACGGATATTTCGGTTGAAGAGTATATCTATCAAAACGAAGAAACGGCTAAGGTTATAATTGACGAAATAAACGAAAGAATCGAAGACGGCGACCCGATTACTTATTCGGAATATCAATCTGCGCAAAAGAAAGTAGTAGAGCAGTACAAGAGATCTGTCAAGACTACTTACAGCATTGATTTTGATACTTTTATCAAAAATCAAGTTGAAGATATGATTGCAAGCGTAATAGCGGCTAAGTATAATTTTGAAGTATACGGAACAATCGACTCTGCCGATAATATCGGAACGACTCTTTCTAAACTTCAATCGGATTACGAATTGAAGAAAGCCGCTACCGCTAACGAATATGCGTTAAAGAAAAACTTCGTATCCTTTATCGAAGGTTTAAGTTCGTCTAGTTATATCTATGACATTCCGGCAGAGTATGCTGATTCGTATGTCTATGTAAAGAATATACTTATTCCCTTTAACGATAAGCAAAAGACAGTTTTGTCTAGTATTTCCGATTCTATGGGCGGAGAGACGACTTCCGACGAATATAAGAAGTTGCGCAACTATTATGCAACTCAAATCGTAGGCGACGACTTTACATCCGACAAGGACGATGACGGCAAATATACAACTCAAATTAAGGATATATTTGTACTTGAGGGCGATGAACTTGTTATAAATCAAAACGGTCCGTTGAAAGATTACTTTGATGCGAACGGACAAGTGCTTGTTCCTGCCGATAATGATTATAACGACAAGACGGACGTAATCATCGACTTGATGAAAAAGTACAATACCGATACCGCTCAACATACGGCTCAATACGATTATGTTGTCCGCGTTGATAAGACTCCTGCAGGATATAAACACAAGTGGGTTACCGAATTTGTTGACGCGACAAAATACGCGGTAGAAAACGGTAAAGATTACGCGCTTGCCGTTTCGGAATACGGTGTTCATATCATTTATATCTCCGGAAAAGTTCAGGCTCGCGATTTTGATTTTGCAACAAACTATCTTAAAACAGATATGCCCGAATACAGACTGTTTAAAGATTATTTCAGCAAACAGCAAACAAAACTTCTTAACAAATCTTTGGAAGAATTAAAGAAAGATTATGTTGAAAAGAATTTGATAGTAAAGAACAAGATGTTTGACAGATTCTTGAAAGATAACAATTTGAAATACGACTTTGACAAAGCGTTGAAAGACGAAGATAAGTAAAACAAATTTAAAAGACACGTCAATTACGGCGTGTCTTTTTTATGTTTTACAATGGATATTTATTGTCGGACATTGTTGCATTGAACTCCGTCCTGTGTTATAATAGCATACGAACAATAACTAACGGGGTTTAACAGTAATTAACTACTGCTAAATACTCGCTATTACATCGTATCACGCAATAAAGTAATTGTTTGCGTAAAAAAATATTCGTGTACGATATAATAGCATACGAACAATAACTAACGGGGTTTAACAGTAATTAACTACTGCTAAATACTCGCTATTACATCGTATCACGCAATAAAGCAATTATAAGCGTTGAAAGTTTGTCCGTATACGATATAATAATTTGTGTATGATATATCATATTTATATTTAACGGCAGAACGAGATTAGGTGTTTCACAATGCAGTAGTTGTAAATAGAATATTATAATTTAAAGTGCAAATTTGTTTGAGCAGACGTTTGAAAATCAAATTTTTTGCGTTTAATCAAGTGTAAGTCGGAGAACTCCCACAAAAATGTCCAAGAAAAAAATAAAACGTAAAATTTTTACAGCCATCGCCATAGTTATACTTTTGGCGGGGCTTTTAGTGTTACTTTTTTCGGGCGAGAATAAAAAAATTGTAGAGGACTTATTTAACGGTAATGCGTCGCTTGAAAGTATTTTGCAAGACATACAATCACTCGGTTGGCAGGGTATGGTTGTTTTCGGCGTATTATCTATGTTGCAAGTAGTATTGACGTTTTTGCCTGCAGAACCCGTACAAGTGCTTGCGGGTATTTCTTACGGGTTTTGGGTTGGCGCCGCAATATGCGCCGCAGGCGTAGTTATAGGCAATACAATAATATATATTTTATATAAGGTTTACGGCGACAGACTTAGAGATTACTTCCAAAAAAAGATAGAGGTCGACTTTGAGGTTTTAGCGGCGTCCAAACGCGTAACGCTGATAATCTTTATTCTTTATTTTTTGCCTGCCATTCCTTACGGTTTAATATGTTTTTTTGCCGCTTCAATAGGAATGAAATACCCCAAGTATATAGTTACAACTGTTTTGGGCGCTATACCGTCAATATTTATCGGAGTAGGACTCGGACACTTGGCAATTAACCAAAGTTGGATAGTATCCTTGTGCGTTTTTGTAGTATTGGTAGTAGTTCTTATCGTTATGTATTGCAAGCGCGGGGCATTGTTTGCAAAGCTAAACAAATTTGCAAAAAAATCTTTCGGTTACACTTCCAAAACGCAAGTGCAAGAACCGAGTGTCGCATTGACATCCGTAATGTACAGCGGAATGCGCACATATCTTAAATCTAAAGTGAAATGTAAGTTCACAAATAATGTCGGACAAATAGATCACCCTGCGATTGTATTGTGTAATCACGGCGCATTTATAGATTTTTTGTGTTTTTCTATGTTTTTAAAGAAGGATAAGCCGCACGTTGTCTCTAACAGACAATATTTTTACGGAAAGTCTCTTGGTAATTTACTCAAAAAGTTGGGTTGTATCCCTAAGAGTATGTTTACAAGCGATATTGAAAACGTTAAAAACTGTTTGCACGTTATAAAACATAACGGAGTTTTGGTTATTTGCCCCGAAGCGCGTTTGTCTACTGCAGGTAAATTTGAGGACATTCAAGCGTCGACGATGAGTTTCATCCGTAAAATGAACGTTGCTGTTTATACAATAAAATTCGGCGGCGACTATCTGGCAATGCCTAAGTGGGCGCGTAAAGGCAACAAGCGTTATATCCGTAAAGGCGCGCTTGTCGAAGCGGAATTAAATTTGTTATATAAAGCGGGCGAAAGTATGACCGTCTCGGAAGAAGAGTTTTCAAATACGGTTACAAAAGCAATTGACTACAATGATTTTGAATGGTTGGAACGTCATCCCGAACTGCATTATAAATCGGGTAAATTAGCGTTGGGATTGGAAAATATTTTGTATCGTTGTCCAAAGTGCAATGAGGAATTTACGTTGTCAAGTCATGGCAATGCGCTCAAGTGCAGTAATTGCGGTTTTGTTGCCGAAATGGATGACCGTTACGGATACGATGCCGAAAAAGTCGGTTTTGCTAATTTACAGCAATGGTATGATTGGCAAATGTCGGTATTAAAGGAACAAATTGACGGCGACGGCAATTTTGAGTTGCGCGACGAAGTGGTATTAAAACACTCGTCGACAAACGGAAAAACGCAATTGCGCGAAGCAGGGCAAGGCGAGTGCGTATTGAACAGGCAGGGCTTGACTTATACCGGCACAGACAGCGGCGAAGAAATAGTAAAATTCTTTCCTATGACGCAAATTTACCGTATACTATTCGGCGCGGACGAAGACTTTGAAATGTACGACGGGCAGGAAATATGGTACTTTGTTCCGGCAGACAGGAGAACCTGCGTCAAATGGTATATGGCTAGTATTTTACTGAGTCATCAATAATAAAACTAAATAACGGCATAACGTGCATTATAAAAATAATTGCTTGTTGCCGTTATTTGTATTTATTTGACCTGCAAGTCAATATGGATATCAAATTATTGAAAAACATTTGTGTTTGTGGTACAATAATAGTATGTATAACAACAGTGTTGACAGATATTTACAACTATCAAATGTTGATTTATGCGGTATAATGGATATTTAATTTGCAAGTTAATAATTGTCTTTGTGTATTAAATAACAAGACAGAGTTGCGTTTTTATACATTAAATACTAGGGCGAATTGCTTGTTAAATATAAAATATTAAGAAATTATTTGCGACAATGTCGTAATTTCGATGTATAATATAAATAATGAATATTATTAAGCGATAATTCACAAATATTTATTAAGTAATGTAAAACAGATTATGCAGGTAGCATTTAATGCGGCGATATTTTTGCATAATACAGATCATAGAATCTTTGAGTGCTTTGTTTAACAGTAATATGGCAAAGCGCTGTCAAAACGAATAAAAGATAAATGTTTAACGTAAGGTAATAAAATGAGAAAAACAACAAGTGAAATAATAAGAGACAGAAAGATAAAACAGCAATCTTCTTTAATCAACGGGTTATTACGTCTATTGATACGTCCGCTATATAACCGGCCTTGCAGCGTCAAATATATCCGCAATGTGGATATGAAGAAATTTAAAAACGAGCCGTTGTTGGTGCTTGTAAACCACGCTTCGCGGTTTGACTATGCTTTTGTGCAAGGCGCTCTCGGCAAACGGAAGTACAATTTTGTAGCGGCGGAAGAAGAATTTCACCGCACTAAATTCAAATTGGTATTCAAGTTGGGACACGCTATACCTAAAAAGAGTTTTGTGCCCGACCTTAACGCTATTAGAGGAATATCAACGATATTGAATAAAACTAAAAACGGGTGTGTGGCAATTTGTCCTTGCGGACTTAGCACAGTAGGCGGTGCTCAGCAACCTATTATCCCCGGAGTAGGCAAGATGGTCAAACATTTCGGAGTAAGGGTGCTTACCGTGCGTATATACGGCGCATATTTAGTATGTCCTAAGTTTGATTTAAAGGAACGCCACGGACATGTAGAAGTCGTGCTTGACGAATTGCTCAGTCCTGAGCAGTTGAATCAATACACGGCGGAAGAAATAGACTTGAAGATAGACGAGGCATTGTTTACCGACGACTACGAATGGAATGCAACCCGTCAACACAGTTATAAGCGTAAGGATAAAAAATACGCAGAACATTTAGAACAGATTTTGTATAAATGTCCTAAGTGCGGCACGGAAATGGAAATGCTGGGACACGACAATGTTATAGAGTGTCTTCACTGTAAAAACGCGGCAACACTGGATGACAAATACAATCTTGTTCCCGTAGGCGAAAGCGTCATACCCAAGAATCCGCGGGAATGGTACGATTGGGAACGCCGAGAAATGCGCAGGGCAGTTAAAAATCCCGATTTTTTCTTGGAAGAACACGTTACTTTGGGAATGCAACCGACTTACGGTTATGTAAAACACGGCTTGCAAACTTACCCCGTCGGCGAGGGCACGTTGCGGATTGACAGAAAAGGTTTAACTTACAAGGGAACACGCGACGGCAAGGAATGGGAAGTATTTATTCCAAGCGACAAAATTTATACGACTATTATCAATATAGACGCAAGCTTTTTGTGTACCTATGCCAGCGGAGAATTTTTGATGTTTACTCCAGATAGATACAGCGCAATCCGTATGAATTTTGCGATAGAGGAAGTCCACCGCGAAAACGGCGGCAAGTGGCAGAATTTCCCGTGGTTCGATTACGATAAACTAGGATTTGAAGAATATAAAAAATAATTACCTCATAACAAGGAAAATGTACCGAGCAGTTGTTCGGTACATTTATTTTTAAGCACATTTTATTTGAGAATATAAAATTTATTATTCAATTATTTATCGTTTGAAAAGTGTAAAAGATTGTTCAACCCGATGTTCAAAACTCCATTCTTTGATGAGTATTGTTTTGCAAAAAGTATAGAATGTATATGTAACATATATTTTGTCCTAATCAAACATACTATATTTAGTATGAAGAAAGCAGAAAAAAGTTTTATTTCGGGAGCGTTAATACTGAGTCTCGGCGGTTTATTTGCAAAGATTCTCGGCGCATTGTACCGTATACCGCTTACAAATATTATCGGCAGTTACGGTATGGGTTTGTATCAATTGGTCTTTCCGCCTTATATTTTATTTTTGACGATAGCGCAGGCGGGTATACCTGTGGCTCTGTCTAAATTGATTGCGGAAAACAATCAGTTGGGAAGATTTGACGAAAGCCGTAAAACATTCAGGTTTGCGTTTGTGTTGCTTACGTTATTGGGATTGCTTAGCGTCGGACTTATGATAGGTCTTTCCGGCGTAATTGCCAAATCTCAGGGTAATTCCGAAACGGCAACGGCGTTTATAATAGTTGCGCCTGCGCTGTTGTTTGTCCCGATAACCAACGCGTTGAAAGCTTATTTTCAAGGCAATATGAATATGGTTCCGTCTGGCGTTACTACCGTTATCGAGCAAATCGTAAAACTGGCGGTAGGACTGTTTTGCGCGGTGAAATTTATGCCGGACGTTAAAAAAGCTGTAATGGGCGCCGTGTTTGCTATTACGGTATCGGAATTCGGTTCAATGCTAATAATGTCCGTGGTGTACCTTGTGCATATAAAAAAGCGTAAGGTTGGTAAAATTTCCGTTAAGACAAACGAAGTAAAGGGACTTGCAAAACCTATATTTGCGTTGGCAATACCGGTTGCGCTTGGCGGTTTCGCAATGCAAATGTCTCAGGTTATAGATTCTGTAATGGTGGTAAACTTGTTGACCGTGCCTAATGCTACGGAAATGTACGGTTTGTGGACGGGTCCGGTCAATTCTATGTTGGGTTTGCCTATTGCGTTATCCAGCGGTATTGCAGTTTCGGCGTTGCCCAGTATCACAAAAACGTATTATTCGGGCGATAAGGAAAAACTGTCCGTTGCGTTTAACACTGCAATGAAGTTAACGCTAGTTATTTCTCTGCCGTGCGCATTCGGAATGATAGTGTTATCACGACCGATTTTGCAACTGTTATACGGCAGCCTGCCGAGTAACGAAATTTATATTGCATCAATATTGCTGTCGCTTTCGGGACTTTCCATTGTGTTTCTTGCAATTATGCAAACGGCGGTATCGGTATGTCAGGCAGTCGGCAAGCCTTACGCATCGGTAATTATTATTTCCTTTGCTATAGTCGTTAAGGCGTTGGTAAACTTGTTTACTTTGCCCAATGCCAAAATAAATATTTACGGTGCGGCAATATCGGAAACTTTGTGCTATCTTTTTGCGACGGTTTATGTTATAATTTATTTAAAGCGAAAGGTAGGGCTTAAACTGGATATAAACCAATGCGTTGTAAAGCCGATGGCGGCAGGAGTATTGATGACATTGTGTATCTTAGTCGCTACGCTGTTTACAAACGGCACGTTTAATTCTTCGTGGGGAACGTTACTGCTGATTGCATTGTCGGGTCTGATATACTTTGCAACGGTCTTTATGTTGAAAGTGTTTGACCGCAGTGAACTTACCTTTTTGCCTGCCAAACAAAAATAACGGGAAGGTATACTGATGAAAACCAATGCCGAAGCGCGCAGAGAAGAATTGCTAAACAAAACAACTTTCGATTACAATGATTGCTACGACGTATTGCAAATCTTAAGAGGAGAAAACGGCTGTCCGTGGGATAGAGAGCAAACGCACAAATCTATTGTTAAAAACGTAATAGAGGAAGCGTACGAACTTGCAAATGCGCTAGAGCAGGAAAACGTACCGAATATTATTGAAGAACTCGGCGACTTGCTAATGCAATTTTTATTCCATATTGAAATCGGGGCAGAAAGCGGGGAATACGAGCCTAGGGAAGTATACACGGCTTTGTGCCGAAAATTGATAGACAGACATCCGCACGTTTTCGGGAATATTAAGGCAGATAACGCAACCGAGTCTTTGGACGTGTGGAATGAGCAAAAACTGAAAGAGCACAAAATTAAAAACACTGCGGAAAACGTAACTGACGTACCGCGCGGAATGTCGGCATTGATGCGTTCGCAAAAAATACAGTCGCGCGCAAGTAAAGGCGGATACGATTTTGCAGATATAACGCAGGCAGCGGTCAAAGTAAAGGAAGAACTTGGCGAATTTTTAAATGCGCCTTCTGGGCAAAAACAAATTGAAGGCGGAGATTTGTTGTTTGCCGTTGTAAATTTGCTAAGATTGTCCGGAGTGGACAGTGAAACGGCATTGCTTAATTCGACAGACAAGTTTACGCGTCGTGTGTGCGAATGCGAACGTATACTTGATGACAAAGGACAAAAACTAAAAGAATTGCCGCAGGAACAATTTGACGTAATATGGACGGAGGCAAAGCATAATGTCGGTTGACAAACTGTTTGCCAACGCGCCTGCAAAAACGATACTCGCGCCAATGGCGGGATATACCGATTTTGCTTTCAGGGATATTTGTCGCGATTACGGAGTAGGGCTTACAGTTACGGAAATGGTCAGCAGTAAAGCGCTAGTTATGGGAAGCGAATTGTCCAGGAGAATGTTGTACCGTTTGCCGTCCGACACGCCGTCTTTTTGTCAGATTTTCGGACACGAACCGAGCGTTATGGCAGAAAGCGTTTTGGTAGACGAAGTTAAACAATATGACGGAATAGACATAAATATGGGATGCCCCGTACATAAAATTGTTTCTAACGGCGACGGCTCGGCATTACTTGAAAAACCCGATTTGGCGGCAAAGTGTATTTCTGCAGTTAAACTGGCTATAAAGGACAAGCCTTTATCCGTAAAATTCAGATTGGGTGTTGCGGACAGTAATCACGTTATTGACTTTGCAAAAATGTGTAAAGACAGCGGCACCGATTTTATTACCGTGCATTTCCGTACACGAAAACAAATGTATTCGGGCGTTGCCGACTATTCGTTGTTGGAAAATATTGCCGCTTGCGGTTTACCCGTGTTTGCCAACGGAGACATTACTTCGCGTGAGCAGTATTTAAATCTGATTGACAGAGGCGCATACGGAGTTTCTGTCGGTCGCGGTGCCGTGGGAAAACCGTATTTGTTTGCACAATTGGCGGGCAGTCCTTGGGAAATCAATTTGTATGATGTGATTTCTCGGCACGCTACCGAATTAGCGAAGGTATTTAGCGACAGAGTGGTTTGCAATGAAATGAAAAAACACGTTGCTGCATATTTGAAAGGTATGCGTAATGCAAAGAGTACCGTTGTGGCTGTAAATTCGGCTAAAACGACGGAAGAATTATTAAAACTCGTATGCGGATTTTTATCTAGAGATTATGTCGTTACTTCAAATATAGAGTAGCACAAATCGGTTAAAAGTTTTCTGTATAAAACGCATTAACTTGTAAGTGGTAATAATTTTTATTTACCTAATTGATTACTTTTTAAAACCGATTTTGAAACGAATATTTTAAATTATTAGCTGGAGCTAAAAGCAAATGATAAATATTGTGTTGGTAGAACCGGAAATACCTCAAAATACCGGTAATATCGTGCGTACTGCGGCGGCAACGGGAAGCGTAGTGCATCTTGTCCGTCCGCTGGGTTTCGATACGAGTGATAAAATGTTAAAGCGCGCAGGGCTAGATTACTGGAAAGACTGCGAAATACATTATTGGGACAGTTTTACCGAGTTGCAAGCGTCATATCCTGACGGAAAATATTATTATTTTTCTACAAAGGCGCAAAAAAGCCATTGTTGTCCTCAATACGGTAATAATGTGTTTTTGGTGTTCGGCAAGGAAACGAAAGGACTTCCCGAACAGCTTATTCACGATAATTATACAAATGCAGTGCGCATTCCCATGATTGCCGATACGCGTTCACTGAATTTGTCTAATTCGGTAGCCATTGCCGTTTACGAGGTTTTGCGTCAGCACAACTTTGAAGGACTGAATTTTACAGGACACTTGCGTGAGTTTGACGACTAGACTGTAAGTTGCAATGATAAATTAAAATATTGTACATAATTTGTATGTTATAATTCGACATAAAACTATCAAAAGATACTCGCCCGATTTTCGGTAAATTTATTGCGTTAAATCAATTTGGTAAGCAATTTGTTTAAGATAATATGCGGCAAAATACTACTGTATTATTTAAGAATGTGTTTCAAACAGATTTGTTGCGAGTGCAATGTTGTCAAACGCAAATGTATGGTGTATAATAACAAATACAAACCGTTGAACTTTATTGTTAAAAACGCTCGTTAATTTTTGTAAGGGTTTTAATGAGAGGAACGGTCTTTAGGTATTAGTTAATAGTAAAAATATATTTCAACCAAAGTAAAGTAGTGCGCAATGCGCATTAAAGGGGTTAATATGTCAAAGATTGAGAGTTTTGAAATTGATATACCGCAACTTAAACGTGTGCGTACAGTTTGGGTTTATTTGCCCGACGACTATAAACAGGTGGGAGAACCGAGTCCTGTAATATATATGCACGACGGGCAGAATTTGTTTTACGACAAACTTACTGCTTACGGAACGGCGTGGCGTGTTGACAAGGTAATGGACGATATTTACAAAGCAATAGGTCGCGGTGCTATTGTGGTGGGAGTAGAGTGCTACGACAGGCGCAGGCTGTCCGAGTATAGCCCTTGGAAGATAAGCACTATGGCATTGATGAAATCTCGCAAAGACTTGGCAAAGGACAAGGAAAACCGCGGCGGAGAGGGTGCGTTATACGCAGAATTCTTTACTAAAACGCTTAAAAATGCAGTTGACGCCAAATACAACACAAATAAAGAACGCAATGCGACTGCTATCATAGGCAGTAGTATGGGCGGACTAATCAGTTGTTATATTGCGCTAAACCATCAACGTTTGTATGAAACAATGGGTTTGTTTTCAACATTTTCGCAATTTAACCGAAATGCTTTCGGTAAGTTTATCAAATCAACTCCTCAGACTTTACCGCAATACGCATTGATATATTGCGGCGGAAAAGAAATGGAAGAAGCGCACGACAATAAACGGATGCTGGACGATTCTCTTAAATTGTATGAGCAGTTGTCTAAACGAGGTATTTCCTGCGAATTGTTGTTTAATTCCGAAAATAAACATTCCGAAACTGCGTGGGGAGAATATTTTTATAAATTTGCAAGCGACTTTTTAAACAGATATTACAACGGAAAACAGTAATTGGTTATCTGCGTTGGCATATTAATAGAATTAAAATCGTGTAATTTATGGCTTTATCTTGTAAAAAATCAGAATGTTTAGTTGCAAAAATTATGCTAAAGCAATGGAAGGTCAACGGTAATATCCGTTGGCTTTTTTATTGTCGCCATTTGCAACAAAAATTGCCGAGTTCGCAATAAGCGAAGGCAATTTTAATTGTTGCTTAAAATATCGGTTGGTAAATGTTGTAAAACCGATTTTGAGTTTGTGTTTGACAATGAGATTTTATTGGCGCTTTACAAATTGTTACTTGTGTTGTATAATTTATTAATGAGATTGATATTGGCAAGTAACTCGCCGCGCCGCAAAGAGTTGCTTAAAGACTTAGGATATCCGTTTGAAGTTATTCCTGCAATGTGCGACGAAATTACGTCTGCGCAATTGCCGCGTGATATTGTGGCAGAACTTGCTTGCAACAAAGCCTTAAACGTGTATTTAAAGAATAAAGATTCCGTTGTTATCGGATGCGACACGGTAGTCGATTTAGACGGCGATGTATTGGGCAAACCGAAAGACCGCATCGATGCGGAGAATATGCTTACAAGTTTGTCTGCGCGTACACACAAAGTGCATACGGGCGTGTGCGTAGTCTGTAAAAACGGCGTGTACCTATTTTGTGTAACGTCTGATGTTAAATTTAAAAATTTGTCTAAAAAACAGATTTTAGATTATATCGATAGCGGTTCGCCTATGGACAAGGCGGGCGCATACGGAATACAGGATAGCGGTTTTGTTGACAGTATAGACGGTAGTTATACAAATGTAATGGGTTTTCCGGTTGATGAGATAAAAAGCGTTTTGCAAAAAATATACAAAAGGTGAACGATATGGCAAATTACGAATTAATATTTGATATGGGCTCGGCTTATATTTCCGCAGGACTTAAGAAAGACGGATTTTCCGATAAAATTCCGTCGGTAGTTGCTTTCGGCGGACAGGATAATAATCAAATAGTTGCCGTCGGTGTTGAAGCGGTAAGAATGGCATCGGCTTTTAACGGGGGCGGCGTAAGATTGAGCAGACCGATTTTGGAAGGTGCAATTATTGATGTTGAGGGCGCAAAGGCGTTGATATCCGTACTTTTGGAACGGCTTGTAAACTATAAGATGAGTGCATTTTCGCGCTATAACGTTACTTGCGTTGTGCCGTGCGGTATGATTAGCAGCGACAAGAAAACAATCGAGTCGGTCTTTTTGGCATTGGGCGCAAAACAGGTAGTGTTTTTAGAAACGCCTATTGCCGACAGCGTGCAACTCTTTAAGGAATTCCGCGCGCGTCAGGGAGTTATTGTAAATTTGGGATACGATTGCGCAGATATTGCCGTGGTGTATGCCAATTCGATAGTAAACGGATGTACATTGTACCATAGCGGTAAGCATCTTACCGAAGCGATAGTCGAACGTATTAAGAGTAAGTATATGATACAGTTGTCTTTTGCTCAAGGGGAAGAATTGAAAATAAACTGTGTAAGTTTGTACCCCAACGATTCGACGACAATGGCGCTTTCAGGACAGAATCTTCAAAGCGGCGGCGAAGAAAACGTTACAATCAGTTCAAAGGAATTGTACGATACCGTGGTGGAATTTTCACGCAAATATGTAAGAATTATTCAAAGTCTAGTTGCAAATATCCCTAATGAACTTGCCGCGTCTATTAAAAACGACGGAGTTATGCTGTGCGGCGGCGGAGCAAAACTTGCAGGGTTGGATATGTTTTTACAGAGCGAACTGGGACTGCCTGTCAGAGTTGCTTCTTTCCCTGAGGACGTTACAATAAGCGGCTTGCTAGATTACGATAATAAGTAGGTTGTTTCAATATATTTCGGCTGTTCTACACATAGTTTTAGTAAAAAATAAGTTTTTGGTAGTGAGCGGTTGAGTGCAGCTGAATAATTTTGGCAAGCGGTGTTTTGTAATTAAAAGTTATCGAGTCTGTATCTGTTTTGCGGTCTATTTAAGAAATTGATAAAATAACGGTAGTGTAATTGTTTTAATGTTTAGTGATAGTA